>JACCDU010192020.1_pt1 | contig 41509 bp, 36 predicted proteins | sample 7446081 | NCBI WGS metagenome assembly JACCDU01 (sample SAMN15323447, study PRJNA562643) | freshwater metagenome | isolation source: river surface water | place: USA:Blue River Watershed | collected 2017-08-17
AGCTGGCATTAAGTTAATTCGAACAGGTAGTCCATATGCAGTTGCACCAGGCCGTGTAAGAAAGCCTAGCGATGACACTCCTTACCGCGTCTACACACCGTTCTATCGCGCATGGTGCGTTCATGGGTGGAGAGCACCGGCTAAAACACCGAAAGAGATTAAGGCACCGACTCCTCCAGATAAGTACCGCGCCTTTCCAGATTTTCCAATGCCCGATGGCGTGACCGTAATTGCCGCAGGCGAAGCAGCAGCACTTGCGCGATTTAAAGAGTTTTCAAAGAAGGCGCTCGATAGTTACGACGAAGCTCGTAACTTTGCAGGAATTGATGGCACATCGAAGATGAGTACATACCTGAAGTTTGGTGAGATTCATCCACGCACCTTGCTTGCAGGGTTGGGTGAGAGCAAGGCTCACGATACTTTCCGTAAAGAGATTGCCTGGCGCGAGTTTTATGCCGATGTTCTCTTTAACAATCCGCATACAGATACCGATTACTACGCACCGCAATTTAAGGCGATGCGATACGACAAGCCAGGTAAGCAATTTCAAGCATGGTGTGACGGAAAGACAGGCTATCCATTTGTCGATGCGGCGATGCGCCAACTTCAGCAAGAAGGATGGATGCATAACCGCACACGTATGGTCGTTGCCTCATTTCTCGTAAAAGATCTCCATCTTGAATGGCAGCTCGGCGAACGATTCTTTGCAGAGCACCTTGTTGATTATGACGTTGCATCCAACGCCCATGGTTGGCAGTGGACTGCAGGAACTGGCACAGATGCCTCTCCGTATTACCGAGTCTTTAATCCGATCGAACAAGGTAGAAGATTTGATGAGAATGGCGATTACATTCGTAAGTATGTTCCAGAGCTTGCCCATCTAACTGCAGCCGAGATTCACGAACCGTGGCTCTATCTCGATGGATATTCACATGGCTACTCGGAGCGAATCGTCGATCATGCACTCGAGCGCCTGGAATCTCTTGCGCGACTGCAGGAGATTAAGGCAGATAAACCTGAGAAACCGGTTAAGGGTTAATCGACCTTTTCGCACGATACATCGCAGCATCTGCCTTTGCTAAGAGATCTCCACCTTCGCTATTGCTGGCATATCCGATACTGACTCCGATCGTGATTGATCGTCCATCGATAAGAAATGGATAGCTCACACACGCTTTAAGTGCATATGAAATCTCATTGATAGAAGAAGTACTTCCTGAGATCAATACTCCAAATTCATCGCCGCCAAGTCGCGCAAGCAGCGCACCTTGTGGAAGCACCTTGGAGAAACGAGCTGCTACTTGAACTAGCACCTGATCGCCTGCACCATGGCCACATTGGTCATTAACCTGCTTAAAACCATTGAGATCAAGCAACATTAGAGCGCCCTCTACCTGCGAGAAATCATTGAGCGATGCAATAAGCCGTCTGCGATTAGGTAGCCCAGTCAATTCATCGGTGCGTGCTAGCGCTCTCTCATCGCTAAGGGCACTTGCCTGTCTAAGGCTTACAGTCATTCTGATAAAGGCTAAGAAGAGCGTGGCAATCGTTGGAGCGATGATGTACGAAGGAAAAATTCCAGGTTGCAACGCCATCATCGCAAGAAGAGATGGGCTGATAAAGATTGAGAGAGCGATAAAGGCTGGATGAATCGGCGTTGCATCTGAACGATCTACCGGATTGAGCCAGAGCGAAAAAGAGATCAGGAGAAAGCCCAACAACCATCCGTTATCAAAGAGAGTTCCAAATGTGTAGCGCTCTTGGATGGTCTGCCAGAGATAGAGGTAATCGAAGATGAGGTAGATCGCAAAGCCGCTAGCCAAGAGAAGGAATCTCTTATTGAGTGCTTGCGTGATCGATGCAATAGCAAGGGTAATCAGAATTGCTAGATCACAGATGGGGTAGAAGATCTCAAAGAAAGTCTGATCTGATTCTGCCGAGATTACTTGCGAGAAGATGAGGGCTGTGGCAATTGAACTTAAACCCAGACCAAAGATTGCAGCATCGAGGATTTCAATAACTGAGAGTTTCTTGCGACGATGGAGTATGCGAGGAATCGCAAGCAGCACAAAGGGATAGAAGAGCGTGTAAGAGATATTAATCAGATAATCGAAAGATCTATCGAGAGAGAAGAATTGATTCAAGCTTGAAAGAAATGAGCCGCAGCTCCAGGATCCAAGGGCACAAGCTAAGAATGCAATTGCTAGCGGATCGTTGCCCTTGGGGGAGAAGAAAAGTCCAATAAGAATCGCTAAAGCAATCGCGTTATAGAGCACGAGGTCGAGCCAGAGGTTCGGACCATCTGCGATGAATCGGATGAGGCCATGCAGGGCCAGAATTGCTAATGCGCTCCACCTGATGATCGGGTAAGTTCGCACCTACACAATTCTTATACGTGCAGCCGCGAGGATGAATAGGGGAAGCCTGAGATGGAGCAGAGCAAGGAAAATCAAGGAATTACTCGTCGAGGTGCCTTCTGCGCACTCTCACTTATTGGCGTTGGTGTCTTTGCATCCCCCGAAAGTGCAACTGCTGCAACAGGTGTGAAGGTTCTTGCATCGGGAAAAGTTCAAGTCACACTTAAATCAAATCCAGCTTTAAAGAAGGTCGGCGGAGTCGTACGGATTGATAACGTCGATGGAAAATCAATAGCGCTAGTACGTACTTCGGCTAAGGGATATACAGCAGTCAATTTACTCTGCACGCATATGGGTGGTGAACTCTTCCAAAGTGGAAACCAGTGGCAATGTGAAGATCACGGTGCAACATTTACTTTGGCCGGCAAAAATCTAGTTGGACCTGCCACAACAGCACTGAAGCGGCTACCCGCGAGGGCAACCGCTTCAGTTGTAACTATTGGTTAATTAACCGCAGATAGTTCTTGCAGTTGAAAGTGCTGTACTTGATGCAGATGAGATCAGCGACAAGTTGTTATTAGCCGCATTCTTCTCGTTCTCAAGATTCTTTATCTTGGTAGAAAATGCAGTGATCTGGCTGTTAAGTCGTCGCACAGTAATTTCACGCCATGAGATCGCTGTCTCGTAATCCTTGATGTTCTTTGCATTCTTAGTCAGATTTGCTGTATCTGCCTTCATGGCATCGAGCTTTACCTTGATCGAAGCAATTCGATCTTGCTCAATCTTTACATCTGCTGCAACAACAGGAGTGAGTGCTGTGATTGACTCTTGAAGGCTTTTAATCGCAAGGTTAAGAGCTGCCACGGTCTTTACTGTCTCTGTTCTAGCAGCAGCAACTGAGACGTTGGCACGTGTATATGAGTTAACAGAGGTAATGCACTCAGTTGATCGCCAGGTGAGCTTTGAATTCTTCACAAGCGCATACTTTGTGCAACGGAAGGTTGATCCACCAGCTTTTGTTGTGGCTCCTGCCTTCGCACATGGTGTGCCGTTCTTTACTGCAGCAGTTGCTGGTGCAACGCTCAAAGTAAGAGAGACGAGTACTGCGGCAGTAGATACAGCGATGACCTTACGAAACATGTAAAAACCTCCATAGATGATGGCTTAATGCTATCTAAGGTAGGGCTAAATCTAGTGAAAATCCTGTGAGAGTCAGCGTTGGCGTTTACGTAGATTCATACCGATCTTTCGAACGGCAGAGCGCGGAGCTAGTGAGATCAGCGCAATTAGAATTTTATATTGCCAACCAGGAATGCTGACCGCTTTACCTGACTGGGCATCTGACCATGCTGCTGCCACCAACTGGTCAGAATCAAGCCACATGAAGTCAGGAAGACCCTTCATCTTCATCCGCCCGCGCTGATGAAACTCTGTTCGGGTAAAGCCAGGAGAAAGTGCCGAAATCTTCACATTTGTATCACGAACTTCTGTATGGAGAGATTCAGAGAGAACGGTCAGATATGACTTGGAGGCGCTATATGTACCGCCTGCGATAAAACTTGCAACCGATGAAACGTTGATGATGGTGCCGCTATTTCGCGCCACCATCTTTGGCAAGGCCACATGCATCAGACGCATCGGAGTGCGAACAAGAACATCGAGAAGATCTTGTTCGGCCTTGAGATCGCTTGCAGTAAATGCCTTATTGATTCCAAAGCCTGCATTATTGATGAGGACTTCGATATCAAATTCCTGCAAGTACTCTTCAACTGCAGCACACCCCTGCGCAGTTGCTAGATCTGCCGGTAGTACATAAGTCTGTACTCCATACCTTTCGCGCAACTTTGCTGCGCGTTCGTGGAGGCGGGCCTCATCACGGGCAACCAGAGCGATATTAAAACCCTTGGATGCCAACAGGCGGGTGAAACTCTCACCGATTCCTGCTGTTGCTCCCGTGACAAGTGCCCACTTCGACATTGTTACGCCTCTATTCCTGTCGTATCTTCTTCGCGAATATGCCAGCTACTTCCGTAGGCTGCTAGCAGTTCTAGGAATGGCTTTGGTTCAAACCATTCAGGGCCATTAACGCCTTCTGGCTTCCAGATCCCCTTATGGATGAGCTCACATGCCATCACTGGGTTTATTGCTGTCTGCCAGACAACTGCCTGATCGCCGTAATTTTCCATAGACCATGCATTATCTACAACGTTATAGATATAGACAGCCTTTGGCTTTCCATTCTTATCAAGGCCCTTCACCAAGGTTCCTGCACATGTCTTGCCACGCATGCGCGCGCCAAGAGTTGCTGGATCAGGAAGTGCTGCAGCAAGAAGATCTCGTGGTGAAACACTTACTCCCTGTACGTTGATGGAATCTTTACTATCCATTCCCAACATATGTATGGTTTTGAGCGTTGAGATAAATTCAGAGCCAAGGCCGTATTTAAAGCGGACTTTCTTTGCATCTACCTTCTGTGGAATAAGAACGACCTCTTCATGCTCTACGTTGACGCACTCAACAGGTCCGATTCCTTCTGGGAAATCAAAGATTTCAAGCTCACTAAATGGCTCAGTGGTGTACCAACCGCGACCGTCTTCCCAAACCAACGGTGGGTTGAGACACTCTTCGATCGTGGTCCAGATTGAAAACGATGGCGCAAAATCTGCACCTTCAACGGTCAAGTTAGAGCCATCAAAGACAGTCACTTCATCAAGACGTGAGAACAGCTCATCAGATGCATAACGCGCGAAGATATCGCTCATTCCTGGTTCGATTCCCATGCCGACAACGGCATAGATCCCGCGCTCAGACCAGTTCCAGTCGCGAGCAAATTGCTCATCGCCTAGCTTCACACCGGTTTCAGAGTTGGGATAGTGAGGATGTGGGCGAGATAGTGACATCGCCATATCCATGTAATTTGTATCTTCGATTTCACATGCCAAGAAGATAGGCATAACAAATCGTGGGTCGACTGCGTTAATAACAATATCTGGCTTTGCCTTACGAATCAGAGCGCGTATATCTTCAAGTTCTGCAGCATTCACCTCCGCTGCTGAAAATCGTGAATCCTTTACCTTTGCTATTGCAGCTTCTGCTCGTGACAGATTGCGATCGGCAATGACCATCTGAGTAATAAATGGTCTACGTGATGCGATATTTGCGATTGCACTGCCAACTCCGCCTGCGCCGATAACGAGCGCTTTCATGGGTGGCCTCTCATATTTTCTTACACACGCTCCTCGTGAGCGCATTTAGCGTAGGTTATCTCTCACGATAGCCTTTGCCAAGTCACGCGTTTAGTCCCCGTAGCTCAGTGGATAGAGCAACCGCCTCCTAAGCGGTAGGTCGCAGGTTCAACTCCCGCCGGGGACACCACTTACATGATTTAGGAGAAAACTACTGTGCGATCTCCGACGATAAAGATTCGATCTTGTGCGAATAGGCGAACTGCCTTGGCAAGAACGCGCCGCTCGATATCTCGACCTAGCGCAATCAAATCTTCTGGCGTTGATGTGTGTGAAACATGAGCAACATCTTGCTCAATGATTGGACCTTCATCTAAGTCAGCTGTAACAAAGTGGGCGGTTGCACCGATGATTTTTACACCCCGTGCATGGGCTTGGTGATATGGCTTGGCACCTTTAAATCCAGGTAAAAATGAGTGATGAATATTGATGATTCGACCAGGGAGTGCGGCACAGAATTCATTAGAGAGAACTTGCATGTATCGCGCAAGAACTACGAAATCAATGGCTTCCTTCTCAACCAGAGCTAAGAGCTCTGCTTCTTGCGCAGACTTGGTGTTTGCTGAGACAGGAAAATGAGCAAATCTAAATCCATGTGATTCGACAAGCCCTCTTAGGTCCTCATGGTTGGAAACTACAACTGGAATCTCAATGGGAAGTTCGCCAAGTTCTAAGAGATAGAGCAGATCGCGTAGGCAGTGGCTCTCTTTAGTCACAAGAACAAGAGCGCGCGGCTTGCGATCTGTTGGGCGAATGCGAAGGGTGGGGGAGAATTTTCCGAGGCCTTCACTCAAACTTTTCTGCGCTGCATCAATTCCTTGGCTAGTCTCAAAGCGTGTGCGCATCACAAAGGTATTTGTTGGCTCATCGGTAAATTGTTGGTTCTCGATGATATTTCCACCGCATGCCAAGACTGCGCTGGTCATCGCGTGAACAATGCCAGGTTGATCTTCACATTGCAGTGTGGCGATGAGATCCATGGCCTAAGCCTACGGCCTACTAGTGAGTCAGAGTAAATCTGCGCAGGCTCTTTGGAGCCCACCAGTTACGTTCTCCGAAGAGACGCATCAGTGCAGGAACAAGAAGTGCGCGGACGATTGTCGCATCCAAAAGGACTGCAAAGGCCACACCAAATCCAAGCATCTTGATCGATGTGACTCCGCTAGTCATGAAGGCGGCGAAGACAACTGCGAGCAAGAGAGCTGCTGCAGTAATGATTCGAGCAGAGCGCTGCAAGCCGATTGCAACAGATTCAACGTTGGATTTTCCTGCCAAGTGCTCTTCTCTAATACGTGAGAGCAAGAAGAGTTCGTAATCCATCGAAAGACCAAAGACGACAACTGCCACCAAGATCACCGATCCTGTATCGAGAGTTCCCGTCACTGTGAAGTCACCAACCAACCACTTGAGGTTGCCCTCGATAAAGATCCAGGTGACTACACCCAGTGTTGCAACGAGTGAGAGAGCATTGAGAAGAACAGCCTTAATCGGCAAGATAATTGAGCCGGTAAAGACAAAGATAAGGATGAATACTGCAAAACCGATCCATCCCAGCGCCCAAGGAAGTGTTCGGGCAATTCCACCTTGTGAATCTGTGAAGTCAGCTGCAAGACCGCCGATCAAAAGCCCATCAGGTTTATCGAGCGCTCGTAGCTCTTTGATGAGTCGTTCAGCATCAAGTGATCGCGAACTTGTTCCCGGAATAACTTGAACTCGAATATCGCTACCGGCATATTCAAGTGCTCCTACGCGAGTGATTCCTTCAACATTGGCAGCCTGGGCCAGGAATGCGTTGAGTTGATCTTCACGTCCGGCACCATCAGGAAGGATGACCTCAATCGGACTTCCTTCAAAGCTGGCAAAGCGAGTATCAATAACTTCAGAGCTAATTGCAGCGCGATCAGATGCTGGAAGCACGCGTGAATCAACTTGAGCAAATGCGATATTTACAATCGGAAGCGCCATAACAATTAATAGTGAAAGTGAGCCAATAACAACAGGAAGTGGTTTTGCCATGACCGCGCGAGCAGTCTTTGCCCAACGTCCATCTTCTTTAGGCTTAAGACCACTCTTACGAGTAACGCCCTTATCCACTCTCTTGCCAAGGATTGCAAGCAGCGCAGGAAGTGGAATGAGCGCTCCAAAGATTGCAAAGAGCGTGACAATCACTCCGGCATAACCAAATGATTTAAGGAAGTTCAACGGGAAGAGCAATAGCGCGCTCAGAGTCACCATGACGGTCAAGCCTGAGTAGAAGACAGTCTTTCCGGCAGTGCCCACGGTGATGATCGCACTCTCTTCAACGCTCTTACCGTTATGCATCTCTTCTCGGAACCTATTGACTATTAATAGGGCGTAATCGATACCTAATCCAAGACCTAGACCGGTAATGAGGTTGAGGGCAAAGACGCTGACATCGGTGAACAGCGTTAATAGATATGTAAAGAAGAATGAGCCAAGAATTGCGCCTACGCCAACGACAAGCGGCATGGCAGATGCAACGAGAGCGCCGAATACAAAAGCTAAGAGGATAAAAGTCAAAGGAATTGCGATTCCTTCGGCGAGCAAGAGGTCAGTCTTGATCTTTGAGTTGATGGCATTGGTGACAACTGCGCCACCTCCGGCGTAGACATCGAGAGATTTGTACTCACCATCGAAATTCTCTGAAATTATTTTTCCAACAGCGCCATAACCTTCAAAGTCAAAGTTTTCGATATCTGCATAGATAAATAAGAATGCAGCGTTGCCATCAGTGGAGCGTAAGTTCGGTGCCCCGCCGGTAGACCAATATGAGAGTGTGCGCTTAATTCCCTTTGTTGCTGCAACTTCTTTCTCAAGAGCTGCTGCTTCTTGGGCAACGGTTGGATCATCAACTGATCGACTTCCTGCATCTACAACAAGGATGGCAACAGGATCTTGCACCTTGAATGTATCGGTGATGTAGTTGGCAGCCTTTGCAGATTCTGAGTTCATGTCAGAGTAGCCACCCGAATCAAGTCGGCTAAATGAGAGTGAGCCGATGCCGCCTGCAATCAAGATTGCGATGATGTAGGTGACCAAAACGCTCTTACGATGGCCGACAATAAATGATCCGAGTCGCATAAACATGTAGTAAGTATGTACTATGGGATTCTTATGAGCGATTTATTCCCATCCACAACAGAGGATGAACGCGATCCCCGCGAAGATATTGATGTAAAACGTGACGAAGATATCAAAGCTGATAAGCCGCCACATCACAACGACTAGAGGCAATTACTCCGAACTTGTTGTCGGTGCAGGTTTTGCTGAATCAGTCTTATAAAACCCAGATCCCTTAAAGACAACGCCAACGCTGGAATAAACTTTTCTAATCTCACCTTTGCATTCAGGGCAGACGGTTAAGGCGTCATCGGAAAAGGATTGGATCGCTTCAAAGGCATGGTCGCAGGCGGTACAGGCGTATTGATATGTAGGCATCGTCACATTCCCTTCGAAGTAGTAAAGATATGAAGAAAAACATCCCTGGTGGGGTAGATGCACAGTCTAAAGAAGTGAGACTATAGATGCGAATTCAAGGGCTAGGTTCGAGAGCCGGGAGGCAAAAGTGAAGCGTTGGAGCAAGGCGTTAGCTGGTCTCGTTCTCTTCTTTACATCTATGGCTATGCCATTGGCACAGGCAAACACACTCGTTGCAACAAGCCCGATAGCAGGATCAACTCTTAAAGCGGGACCGAGTGCGATCACGATTACAACCGAGTTTCCTCTCATCGATGAGGGAAATGAAATAATTGTTACCGATCCAAACGGCAAGAGAGTCGATACTGGAATTCTGACTGTTCTGGGAACAGATGCAGTTGCAGAGATGAAACCTCTTGAAACCTCTGGCGTATACAAAGTCTCATACCTTTTGCTATCTGATGTTGATGTGCCACTTGTTGGCTCTTATACATTTACATATTCAGCAGTTGTGATCTCAACTCCAACTCCAACCTCAAGTGCTGCACCTCAACCATCTACATCAGCAACGGCTGAGCCAGTTGGAAGCAATTTTGCAACTAATCTCTTTGTCATCTTCCTCTTAGGGCTTTCAATTCTGGTCCTCGTTGGAATGGGTGCATACGCACGCAAGATTTTTAAGGAGAAATAATTTATGCAGCTTGATGCATTGTTACTGATTTCAAAATATCTCACCTTCGTTTCCAGCTTTGCTGTTGTGGGATTTCTTCTGGCAATGAGTTTTCTCCTCATCAATAATGGTGGCAATCTCTCAGAGAGTGCACTTGCTCTGCGCAAGAAGGCGTCAACTATTGGTTTGGTCTGGTTCACATCGAGTGCTCTCTATATCGCCGCAACGCTTGCAGATATCTTGGGAACTGGGTTGGCGCAGGCTCTAGATTTCACTTCCCTGCGCTCTTTTGTAACGCAGGTAATTCTTGGTCGTTATCTCTTTGCCCAGATGATCGTCGCCTTTATCGTGGGATTTCTTCTCCTTCGCCTTACGCGCGTTATACCTACTCTTTTCTTACTTATCGCCTCGCTCATCGCAATTGCTGCTCCAGCGCTGGAAAGCCATTCAGTATCAGGTGGTTCACACGCACTAGCAACGGGTTCAATGATTCTCCACGTTGTTGGCTTATCACTCTGGGTCGGAGGCCTCTTTGCACTGAGCTACATCAAAGGTGAAGAGCGAAAGCCGGCAATTCTTCGCTTTAGCGTGATGGCTTTATGGGCAGCGATAGTTGTGGTGCTCAGCGGTCTGATCAATGCATGGGCTCGTTTAAATTTCCGCGATGCTTGGGATACCTCATATGCCCGCGTTGTAGTACTAAAAACAATTATCACTGCAGTCCTTCTCTACATGGGATACCTGCACCGCAAGAATATTGCTCTCAGGGAGAAGATTGATTGGCGCGGCCTTGGGCGGTTGATCTCGGTAGAAGTTGCGCTCATGGCTGCCATTACTGCAATTGGTATCTGGCTCTCGCTCAATGCAAGTCCAGACCGAATTGTTGAGCCGGTAATTCCACCTGCTCCAACCTTTACCAATATTTTATTTGCATACGAACCAGATCTCTTCTTTATCGGCGCACTCGTACTTGCCGTGGCTCTCTATATCAAGGGTGTTGTTATCTTGAAGAAGCGCGGCGATGCTTGGCCTGTCGGTCGCACAGTTGCCTTCGCACTTGGTATCTCTGCCTTGGATTTTGCAACAAGTGGCGGCCTTGGCGTGTACGCGAAGTATTCATTTGAGTATCACATGGTTGCGCATATGACTTTGGGAATGATTGCACCGATTGGGATAGTTCTCGGTGCACCAATCACTCTTGCGCTTCGCACCTTGCCACAAGGTAGAACTCCTGAAGAACGTGGACCCCGTGCAGTACTTCTTGCACTTCTGCACTCACGAGTTGGTGCTGTAATGACCAATCCGATCGTTGTTCTTGCGATCTTTGATGGTTCCCTCTTCCTGCTCTACTTCACCGATCTCTTTGGAATCTTGATGGCAAGCCATGCAGGCCATCTTGTGATGAATATCCACTTTATTCTCGCCGGCTTCCTCTTCTTTATGATTGTCATTGGCGTAGATCCCAGCCCACGTCGCATTCACCACTTGGTTCGAATTGTCATCCTCTTTGCGGCGATGGCTATCCACGCCTTCTTCTCGATTGCGCTGCTATCTACATCGACCCTGATTGATCGCGGCTTCTACTCTTCGCAGAACATTCCATGGCTGGGATCGGGACTTCTGGATGACCAGCGGGCTGGCGGAAGCTGGAGTTGGGCAATGGGTGAAATACCAATTATTCTTGCCTTGATCGCAACCTTTATTCTTTGGATGCGTGATGATGCGAAAGAGAGTCGCCGCATCGATCGCAATGAAGAGCGCAAGGCTGCTTTAGGTGAACCTGATGAGCTTGCACAGTACAACGCGTATTTACAATCATTGAATACAAGAAAAGAGAAGTAAATGACTAGCGATCTATTTGCACTGCCAAGTGAATACCAAGATCTGCGCGATAGCGTGCGCGCCTTGGCCGAAAAAGAGATCGCACCATTTGCTCATGCTGTCGACGAGGATCATCGTTATCCGCAGGAAGCAGCAGATGCGCTACTGAAGGCAAATCTCCATGCAGCACATGTGCCAGCTGAATATGGTGGAGAAGGTGCAGATGCCCTTGCTGTAGTACTCATTATTGAAGAAGTTGCCCGTGTATGTGGCGCTTCATCGCTTATCCCGGCTGTCAATAAATTAGGTTCAGTCCCGCTGATGCTCGGTGGAGATGATGCGCAGAAGCGCCGTTGGCTACCAGAGCTGGCTAAAGGAAAAGGTTTCTCATACTGCCTCTCAGAATCTGAAGCAGGATCTGATGCTGCAGCGCTGAAGACAAAGGCAGAGAAGACATCTTCTGGTTGGCTCCTAAACGGCAGCAAGAAATGGATTTCAAATGCAGGCGTCTCTGAGTTCTACACAGTCATTGCACAGACTGATCCAAGTAAGGGAACCAAGGGAATTACTGCATTCATTGTAGAAAAGTCTGATCCTGGAATCTCTTTTGGTGCACCAGAGAAGAAGATGGGCTTTAGAGGCTCTCCAACGCGCGAGGTCTACTTCGATAATGTTGAGATCTCAGATGATCGTCGCATTGGTGAAGTCGGTAAAGGTTTCTCTATTGCGATGGATACCTTGGATCACACCCGCATCACCATTGCAGCGCAGGCGTTAGGTATCGCCCAAGGTGCACTCGATGCTGCAGAGAAGTACTCACACGAACGCAAACAGTTCGGTAAAGAGATCTTTGATTTCCAAGGAATTCAATTCATCTTGGCCGATATGGCGATGAATATTGAGGCTGCCCGCCAACTTACATATGCAGCTGCGGCAAAGAGTGAGCGAAACGATAAGGATCTCAAATTCTTCTCAGCTGCCAGCAAGGCATTTGCCAGTGATGTTGCGATGAAGGTAACGACAGATGCCGTTCAAGTTCTTGGTGGTTATGGATATGTCTCTGACTATCCAGTCGAGCGCATGATGCGTGATGCCAAACTTACTCAGATCTACGAAGGCACAAACCAGGTTCAACGAATTGTGATGGCTCGAAACCTTCCTTAATTAATTCGCACGACCATGTCATAGGTTGCATAGGCATCGACTGGAATATCGTGGGTTTCACGTGGGAGATCTTCTCCTGAGATTTCTTCAGGAAAGATCAGAGCAATACTCCAGGCGCCCAGCTGTGGAAGTGCGCGATCGTAATATCCGCCACCTTGTCCAAGTCGATACCCGCCTCGATCAACGCGTAGGGCTGGAACTATTACGACATCGATCTGATTTACATCCGAAATAGCATCCCCAGTAGGTTCAAGGATCTTTCCGCGGGCATTGAGGTCTGCATCATCTCCATCCCACTGAATCCATTCCAATCCAGATTGGCTATCAACGATTCGCGGTAAGAGTAATTTTTTTCCAGCTTTAATGATCTCTTGATTGAGTTCTTCGGTGTTGGGTTCATCACCATATGAAATGTAACTAGCAATTACCTGCGCTTCTGAAATCTCTTTTGCCTCAACAAGATATGAAAATGGAGTATTTACAGAGTGTTCGCTACGTTCTCGGCGATATCTCAATCGGAGATCAGACTTTTCATTCGCAAAGTTCACGTCAATCCCCGAATTCAGTAGCTCGAACAAGTATGGTGAGATTATGGCAGAGCATGTAAGAGTTGATGAGTTCCTCTCATCCCTATTAGCTCTCTGCCAACCACTTGAGCCATTTGATATGTCGCTTCTGGATGCCCATGGTGCAACCCTTGCTGAGGATGTCTATGCCGGCGATCGTCTAGTCCTCAAAGAGGGTAGCCGTATCCGTTCGACGCAGATTGGCCTTGCAGCATCTATCGGTCGCGATCATCTTCCAACTCGTCCACATCCACGCGTTGTGGTTCTCTCTGCCGGCCCTGACTTGGTCGAACCAGGTCAGACGTTAGGTCCTGATGAAGAGTACGAAACTAATTCGTGGCTACTGACAACTGCTGTTCGCGAGACCGGGGCAGTGGCATACAGAGTTCACACAATTCCAGATGATGAAGAAGAGCTTAAAGATGTCATTGAAGATCAACTCGTTCGCGCAGATTTGATCATCATCAGCGGTGAGCGCCATGACGATTCATTTGATCTGATCACACGCACACTTTCAGGAATCGGTGAGATCACAACAATCGATCTCGCAATTGAATCTAGCGGTCGCCACAATTACGGCACGATCGGTCCAGATAAAGTTCCAGTGGTTACCTTGCCAGGCGATCCGATCGCCGCCTACATCTCATTTGAACTCTTCGTCCGCCCGATGATCCGCACCATGCTCGGAGCGGCTACCATTCACCGCCCTTCAGTAAAGGCAAAGCTAGAAAAACCTATTTCCTCAATCGAGGGCCAGCGATCATATATTCGCGGAATTCTGTCAGAGGATGGAAAATCGGTATCTCCACTTGGCAAAGGAAACTCCTCAGCGCAAGATGAGCAGATGACGCTCTCAGATGCCAATGCATTTATTGCAGTCTCAGAAGGTGTCACCGATCTCGATGCTGGCGCCGATGTGACAGTGGTCGTTCTCGAGCGCCGATATATCTAAAAGCCATGTCTTCACATTCGTGGCCGATTCTCTTAAGTGATGGCGAGCTAGAACTTCGCCCATTACGGTTTCGTGATCGCTTGCGCTGGAACCGAGTACGTCTGAGAAATCGCGAGTGGCTTGGACAATGGGAGGCAACTCTTCCGAGAGTGACAACAGGTCCGGCCGCCTCAACCCCACAGTTACCGTCATTCTTTTCAATGATCGCAACCTTTAACCGTGAAGCCCGCAACGGCCGCTCATTCTCATTTGTGATCTGGAAGGGGCCAAACCTCATAGGCCAGATCACGCTGGGAGGGGTTATCTACGGTGCGCTGCGCGGTGGCCATATTGGGTATTGGATCGATCAGGAATACGCCAACCGAGGATATACAACCCAGGCCGTTGAGATCCTCACACGTTTTGGATTTGATCAGCTTGGCCTGCACCGCATTGAAATCAATATTCGTCCAGAGAATGCACCGTCATGCAGAGTTGCCGAGAAAGCTGGATACATTCTCGAAGGTACTCGCGCACGCTACTTACATATCGATGGGCAGTGGCGCGACCATGTCTGTTACGTGAAAGAGAACCCAACGGTCGAATAAAAAAGTGCTGGTCAGCAAGGGGCAAATCCACGGATGTGAAGGGCTCACCCCTTAATCTTGGCTCATCATGGCTTCTGGAATCATCTATCTAGCGATTATTGGCATGTGGGTTGCCTATTTTCTGCCACGCTGGATTCATAGCCGTAATGAATTTACCGGCAAGAGCGCACAGCGTTATCGCAGCGCACTCGAAGTAGTTGCTGGAAATGTAAGTCCACTCTCAGAAGTCGATCGCATGCGCGCACATCAACTTACATTGACGCGCAGAAGACTTTTCTTCTCACTCATCGTTACATCATTCGTACTGACATTGGTAGGTGCCGTAATGCAAGCAGTTACATACACACTCATCTTGTTACCTGTTGCAGGATTTATCTTCTATCTTGCACATGTTCGCCACGAGACCAATACTGAAAAGATTGCAAAGCGTCGTCGCGACGAACTCCATCGCACCAATGCAGGAATATCGTCGACAAATCTTGCAGAGGTCGTTGCACCACGAACAACTACTGAGCATTGGATTCCACTTGCAGAGCGCGAGACAACAGGCGTCACAATTTTGCCTAAGGGAAGTCAGAAAGCGGCGAGTGAATGGGATCCACAGAGCGTTCCGGTTCCAACATATGTACATGCTGCAAAGGCGGTTCCATCACGTCGCGTCATCGATCTGACTGAACCAGGTAAATGGAGCGAAGAGCAGGAGCTTCTTGAGCGTCAAGCGCTCGCTGCAGCTGCCCCATCACGTGATGAGATCTTTGATCAGCAGCTTGCAGAGGAAGCCATTACTCGTCTTCGCGACAATCGCGCCTCAAACCAGTAACGCTACTTAAATCCAGCTCGGTAACCACATACGCCCATACCAGGCGTCATAGGTGATGACATCTCCCACAAAGACCGGGAGGAAGTAGAGAAAGTTAAAGAAGACCAGCAACGCAAAGGCGGCGCTGGCAATCTGACCCCATCGCAGATTCTGCGAGATAAACCAACGTGCACAGTACGCAATTGCCAAGATTACAAATGGTTGGAAGATGATTGAGTAAAAGGAGAAGACTGTTCGTTCTTGGAATGCAAACCATGGAAGATAACCAGCTGCCATACCGATCACGATGATATTTGAGGCAGGCTCCATACGTCGCTTCACAATTGATTTAATCCAGAAACCGACCACGACAAAGACTGCAATTGCACCGGCCCACCACAAGAAAGGTGTTCCCATTGCAAGCACTTCTTGTGAACAAGAAGATGCCCCACATGTCTTCGGAGATTGGTAGAAGAAAGATGTTGGTCTTGATTGAATCAACCAAGTCCACGGATTGGCAGCATATGTGTGCTTCTCACTTAAGCCTGTGTGGAAGCTAAGCATCTGCTGGTGATAATGGATAAACGATGCGATCGGATTTGTTGAATAATCTTTTGCCCATCCGCGATCTGAAATAAACCATCCCGCCCACGATGTCACATAGATTGAAAGCGGAATAAGTCCGAAGGTCGCAATACGCGCAAGAGTTGGTTTAACTAGATCGCGACCTGTGTGGTGAGTAAATGCGCGATAAAGTGCGACTGCGCCAAAGATTACAAGGAAGTAGATGGCACTCCATTTGGTGCCAAGTGCTAAACCTAAGAAAATGGCTGTTGCAATGTAATTCTTACGAATAAAGAAATATGTTGCTGCCAAAATCAGAACGGTAAGAAAGTTATCCAAAAGTGAGGTGCGTGAATGCACTAGCGCTAAACCATCGACGGCTGCAAGGAAAGTTGCAAAGATCGTTAAGAATTGTGATCTAAAGAGGCGTTGTGCAATCAATCCAATCAGAATGATTGCGATAGTTCCAGCTACTGCAGTCGAGATTCGCCAACCGAATTCGTCATCACCAAATACCTTGATACCGGCTGCAATGAGCCACTTTCCTACAGGTGGATGGACGATGAATTCAGGTTTAGCACCATCTACCTCTACGCCATACGCCAAGTAATCTCGAGCGGCATCTACGTAATAGACCTCATCAAAGATCAGCCCTTTTGGTAAAGCTAAGTTAATGATGCGCAGCAGGAATGCGAAGGCTGCGATCACATAGATTCCCACGTAAGTCAGTGGGTTTCTCAGTGGAAGGGTCATGAGTGCAAGGGTAGGCGTAACTGTAAGTAAAGTGCAGTAATTCCTGAGAGAATATGTGATGTGACTTTAACTCTTGCAGCAACTCCCCTTGGAAATCCGGGGGATGCAAGCCCGCGCTTGAAAGCTGCCATTGAAGGTGCGGAGATAATCGCTGCAGAAGACTCGCGTAGATTCCATCGCTTAGCCTCAGATTTAGGTGTCACCTTTACCGCCAAGATCATCTCCTTCTTCGATGGAAATGAAAGTGCACGCACCGAAGAAGTTCTTAGCTTCTTGCAAGCAGGAAAGCGTGTGCTCGTAGTCTCTGATGCAGGAATGCCGACAATTAGTGATCCAGGATTCAGACTGACACGTGATGCGATCGCACTCAACATTCCAGTTGTTGTCATCCCTGGACCAAGTGCTCCAACGATGGCTCTTGCTCTCTCAGGTCTTGCAACAGATCGATTTACCTTTGAAGGTTTTCTCTCACGTAGTGCGGGTGCCCGACAATCACACCTGGAATCACTTCGCTTTGAAGAGCGAACAATGATTTTCTTTGAGGCACCTCATCGCATTACTGAGTGCCTGACCGATGCTGTTGCAACCTTTGGTGGAGATCGACAGGCAGCAATCTGTCGTGAGATGACAAAGACTTATGAGGAGACTGTTCGAGGCTCATTAGATGAACTTCTTGCATGGTCTACATCCAAGGAGATTCTTGGTGAAATCACGATGGTGATCGCCGGAGTTCCAGCAGGATCTGCAGTAAAGACAGCAGATGAGATGGTCGCTCGCGTTCGTGAATTTGAGTCAGCAGGGATGGATCGCAAAGAAGCGATAGCAACTGTGGCTAAAGAGTTCGAGCTGCCGAAGAAGGTCGTCTACGCAGCTGTCGTTGATGCCAGTAAGTCGTAATAAGATGGCGACCGTGAAATCCTTCTATCTGACCACGCCTATCTACTATGTCAATGATGCCCCTCATATCGGGCATGCATATACAACCGTGGCAGGAGATGTCCTTACTCGTTGGCATCGCCAGCGCGGAGAGTCAGTCTGGTTCCTTACCGGAACTGATGAACACGGCCAGAAGGTAATGCGTACTGCCGAGCAGAATAACGTTCCTCCGCAAGAGTGGGTTGATCGCCTTGTCGCAGATGCATGGAAGCCAAATTGGACTGCACTCAATATTGCAAATGATGATTTCATCCGCACCACCGAGCCTCGCCACACAGAGCGCGTACAGAAATTCTTGCAATCACTGAAAGATTCTGGCCACATCTATGCTGGAAAGTATGAAGGGCCATATTGCGTCGGCTGTGAAGAATTTAAATTACCTGGCGATCTCATCGATGCAGATGGAGAGAAACTCTGCCCCATCCATAGCAAGCCAGTTGAGATTGTTAATGAAAATAACTGGTTCTTTAAACTCTCTGCCTTTGCCCAGCCCCTGCTTGATCATTACAAGAATAATCCAGAAGCTTGCCAGCCAGAGAGTGCGCGCAACGAGGTAATTTCATTCCTCGAAGGCGGAGTCTCAGATCTTTCAATTAGTCGTTCCACATTTGATTGGGGCATTCCTGTTCCATGGGATACCGATCAAGTTGTCTACGTCTGGTTCGATGCGCTGCTCAACTATGCAACAGCGGTAGGGCTTACAGATGATCCAGCATCTGTTGGTGGCAAGAAGTTTGCTCAAACATGGCCTGCAGATGTTCACCTTGTTGGAAAAGATATTCTGCGATTCCATGCAGTGATCTGGCCAGCAATGTTGATGGCAGCCGGTCTTGAAGTTCCGCGCAAGGTATTTGCACATGGTTGGCTTTTGGTTGGCGGCGAGAAGATGAGTAAGTCAAAGCTGACCGGTATTGCACCCTCTGATATCACCGATCACTTTGGTGTTGACGCTTTTAGATATTACTTCTTACGCGCAATTCCATTTGGTAGCGATGGATCTTTCTCTTGGGAAGATATGAGCGCCAGATATACATCAGAGCTTGCAAATGACTTTGGTAACTTGGCATCACGCCTTGCAGCAATGATCGAAAAGTATTGTGGTGGGCTAATCCCAGCACCTCATCGCGATGAGACGCTAGCAAAGGCGCTTGAGGCAACTGTTGAAACTGCCGATAAGGCGATGGTCGCACTTGATTTCCAAGGTGGAATTGTTGCAGCGATGGATTTCTGCAAGAAGGTCAATGGCTATGTCACAGAGAAAGAGCCATGGATCCTTGCTAAAGATCCAGCAAACCAGGAAGAACTCGAGCAGGTTCTCTACAACACTGCAGAGTCGCTACGTGCTCTAGCTGTCTTGCTGCATCCAGTAATGCCAGCAACAACAGAGATTTTGTGGCAGTCACTTGGTGCACAAGCCTCTCTCGGTGCAATCGGTGACCAGAAGGTCAGCCAGATTGCACAGTGGGGACAGTTGCCACAAGGAGCGGCTGTGACAAAGACTCCAGTTCTCTTTCCCCGTCTTGAGATTAAAGAGTAAATATCCCAATGGCCGATCGCCACAATCGAGATATCGACCGTCAATTAGCGCCAGCACCAGAGCCACTTCCAGTTCCCTGCGTTGATGCACACGCTCATATTGAGATTGTTGCCAATACCAACTTTGATTCACCTGAAGTGCGTAACGTCATTGACGATGCAGCCCGCGCAGGTATTGATCGCATCGTCCAAGTTGGATATTCAGCAGAGCAATCACAGTGGGGTGCAAATCTTGCCGCGCTCTACGATGGACAAGTCTTAGCAGCAGTTGCGCTACATCCTAATGAAGCACCCGTCGTTGAAGATCTTGATGCAGACCTTGCAATCATTGAAGCACTTGCCCACCAACCGCGCGTGCGCGCAATTGGTGAGACTGGCCTTGATTATTTTCGTACTCCACCAGAGCTACGCGCCCGCCAACAAGAGTCCTTCAAGTGGCATATTGATCTGGCAAAGCGCACAAAGAAGGCGCTAGTGATCCACGATCGCGATTCCCATGATGATGTCTTATCTGTGCTGCTAGAAGTCGGTGCTCCAGAAAAGACTGTCTTTCATTGCTTTTCAGGTGATGTAGAGATGGCAAAGAAATGTATTGAACGCGGCTACATCCTCTCTTTCGCCGGCACCGTTACCTTTAAAAATGCTCCAGCACTTCGTGAGGCTCTAGCAATTACCCCGATCGATCAGATCCTGGTTGAGACCGATGCGCCATTCTTGGCTCCAACTCCACATCGAGGAGCTCTTAATTCACCGGCACAGATTGCAACGATTGTGCGCGCAATGGCAGAAGAGCGAAATGCTGATCTCGCAGAATTTGCTACCGCCCTTTCACATAATGCAGAGCGCATCTTTGGCTCCTTCGCCGCAGGTTCAACTCTGTGAGCCTTTTAGGAGCAGCTGAGATTCGCGAGCTGGCAGCCCAGCTTGATCTCAAACCATCAAAATCGTTGGGTCAGAACTTTGTCATCGATGCCAATGTCTGTCGCAAGATTGTTCGTGTGGCAGATGTGCGAGCAGATGATGTCGCACTCGAGATCGGACCAGGACTTGGTTCATTGACTCTCGCTCTCCTTGAAGAAGCAGCCTCTGTTGTTGCTATTGAAATCGATCAACGTCTTGCGACACAACTTCCGATCACGGCGGCAAACCATAGCGATCGCGCATCAGAGCTATCAGTTGTCACAAGCGATGCACTTGCTATCCGTAGCCTTGATGTGGAACCCACAGTTCTCGTTGCAAACCTTCCCTACAACGTATCTGTCCCAGTCTTCTTACATCTTCTTGAATTCTTTCCAACATTGCGTTCGGGTGTTGTCATGGTGCAGGCAGAGGTTGCCGATCGCCTTGCAGCAAAGCCCAATAGCAAGGAGTATGGAATTCCTAGTGTGAAAGCTGCGTGGTGGGCCGATGTAACAGGTGCGGGCTCTGTATCGCGCTCCATCTTCTGGCCAGCACCTAACGTTGATTCAAAGCTTGTTGGCTTTAAACGCCATGCTCCTTTGGGTGATGAAGTCTTACGTAAGAAAGTCTTTGCCATTATCGATCTGGCATTTGCCCAGCGCCGAAAGATGCTCCGTTCAACCCTTTCATCGATGTATGGAAGTTCAGCGGCTGCAGAGGCCCACCTTGAATCAGTTGGCATCGATGGCACTCTGCGCGGGGAAGCGTTGACCATTGAAGATTTCTGCAAAATCGCCAAATAAGCAATAAGGTCTACACGTGGCAAAAGAGAGCGTAACGGTGCGCGTACCTGCAAAGGTCAATCTTCAATTGTCGGTCGGCCCGCGCGAAGACGATGGGTATCACAATCTCGTCTCAGTCTTTCAAGCAATCTCGCTCTTTGATGATGTCCCTGTGACAAAGAGTCAACCAGGATCTGGAATCACAATTTCGATCACGGGCGATCACACCCATGGCGTTCCAGCAGATCACACAAACTTGGCGGTTAAGGCTGCACAGTTGATTGCATCCGAGTACGACCTCACCATTGATGCACATATCGAGGTGAAGAAGAGCATCCCTGTCGCAGGTGGAATGGCAGGAGGCAGCGCAGATGCTGCGGCAACAATTCTGGCAATCGATCATCTCTATGAACTTGAGATGAGTCGCGATGAACAACATGACTTTGCAGCCTCCCTTGGTAGCGATGTTCCCTTCATGCTTACAGGTGGAACTGCTATCGGCCAAGGACATGGGGATCAATTAACCTCGGCACTTTCTCGCGGTACCTATCACTGGGTTTTGGCTCTCTCTAGCGTTGGCCTTTCAACACCTGCCGTCTATACAGAGTGCGATCGTCTACGTGCAGAGCGCGACATCTCAGCACCACGCATTAGCGATCAATTGATGCAGGCACTTCTTGCAGGAGATGCAAAGGCAGTTGGCGCATCCCTCAGCAATGATCTACAGAATGCAGCCTGCACATTGCGCCCGGCGCTTTCATTAGTTCTCGATGTCGGTCAGGAATATGGCGCACTCGGTGCAATCGTCTCTGGATCTGGACCGACCGTTGCATTTCTCGTTGCAGATGAGGAAGCCGGCCTTGATTTAGCTGTTGCTCTGACCTCAAGTGGAGTCGTAGGAAGCGTTGCTAGAGCCTTCGGCCCTGTACATGGAGCCAAAATTCTCTAACGCCAGGATGCGTATCTGGTCGCCAGCACCCTGTGTGATGAGGGAGAATACGGGTTCCGCCATTGTGTAGTGGCTAGCACATGGGCCTTTGAAGCCCAGGGTCCAGGATCGATACCTGGTGGCGGAGCAATGTTAATTGCCCGCCGAAGGAGCTGGCGGAGCAATTTAATTGCTCGGATAAGAGCCCCGCGTTGGAATATGGCGGAGCAAGATAGACTTCACATATGAGCCTAGAAACAGTGGTTGTTCTCGCCGCTGGAGAAGGCACGCGAATGAAATCTGCAACACCCAAGGTTCTTCATTCAATCTCAGGTCGCACACTTCTTGGACATGTTCTCCACGCCGTAGATAGTTTGAATGCAAAGAATCTTCGTATCGTCGTTGGTGCAGGACGCGAACTCGTTGAAAAGCACGTTGCAGAGATTGCACCACATGCAACAACAGTCTTTCAGGAACATCGCGGCGGTACAGGACATGCAACCCAGCTCGCGCTCGCAGGTATCACTCCGGCAGGAACTGTCTTAGTTCTCGCCGGTGATACCCCGATGCTCAGCGGCGCATCCCTTGCCGCGTTATTAGATGTTCACCATAAAGGTGGCTTTGTTGCATCAGTAATGACTGCAGAGCACCCAGATCCCACTGGTTATGGACGAATAGTCCGCGGCGAAGATGGATCACTTCTGCGCATAGTTGAAGAGCGCGATGCCAACGATAACGAGAAGGCGATCTACGAAATCAATTCAGGCGTCTACGCCTTTGATGGTGCCAAGCTTGCCGGGGCAATTGGAAAGCTGAAGAACGATAATTCACAAGGCGAGCTCTATCTCACCGATGTTCTTGAAATCCTCCGTAACGATGGTGGATCAGTTGCTGCAGTATTAATTGAAGATTTTATTGAAATCCTTGGCGTTAATGATCGCGCGCAGTTAGCAGAAAGTGCTGCGCTATTGCGCGATCTCATCAATGACGACCTCATGAAATCTGGAGTCACCATCGTTGATCCGATGAACACCTGGGTTGATTCGACTGCAAAGGTTGCAAATGATGTGACGTTGCTCCCTGGTACTTGGCTTGCCGGATCTACAACTGTTGCAAGTGGCGCAGTTATCGGCCCACGTACAACGTTGGTTGATTGCACAGTTGCTGCAGGTGCTCATGTCATTGAATCGCACTGCACTGGCGCTGCCATTGGCGCAGATGCAACTGTTGGACCATTTACATATTTGCGACCAGGAACAGATCTTGGCCCATCATCTAAAGCTGGCGCATTTGTTGAGATGAAGAATGCCGTTGTTGGCGAGGGTTCTAAGGTTCCACATCTTTCCTATGTAGGGGATGCAACAATCGGTGAGGGCAGCAATATCGGTGCGGCCACAATCTTTGTAAATTACGATGGCGTTGAAAAGCATCACACCACAGTGGGCGATCACGTCCGCATTGGCAGCGATTCGATGTTAGTTGCCCCAGTCACCATCGGAGATGGCGCCTATACCGCCGCCGGATCTGTAATTACTGAGGATGTGCCACCCGGAGCAATCGGGGTTGCTAGGGCAAAGCAGATAAATGTATTAGGTTGGGTCCTGCGCAAGCGTTCCGGTACTAAATCAGCAGATGCAGCCTCGCGTCACGTTGATGAGAAGAAGGGCTAATTCCTTTGAGCGAACTCAGACTATCTTCCGAAAAAAGATTGCGTCTCTTTTCAGGACGCGGGTTCCCCGAGTTAGCTGACGAGGTCGCCACCGAGCTTGGCATTCCCATCACACCAACATCTGCATATGACTTTGCAAATGGTGAAATCTTTGTTCGCTTCGAAGAATCAGTTCGCGGTTGCGATGCATTCGTTCTGCAATCTCATGCAGCTCCTGTAAATAAGCAGATCATGGAACAACTGATCATGGTCGATGCTCTCAAGCGCGCATCTGCAAAGCGCATCACAGTTGTCGCTCCTTTCTATGGATACGCTCGTCAAGATAAGAAGCACCGTGGACGTGAGCCAATCTCTGCACGTTTGATGGCAGATCTCTACAAGACCGCAGGCGCAGATCGCTTGATGGTTGTAGACCTTCACACTTCTCAGATCCAAGGATTCTTCGATGGTCCAGTTGATCATCTCTTTGCTCTTCCAATGCTTGCCAATTACGTAGGCAGCAAGGTCGATCGCTCAATGCTCACCATCGTCTCACCAGATTCTGGTCGCGTACGCGTTGCAGAGCGTTGGTCAGAACTTCTTGGTGGATGCCCAATCGCATTTATCCATAAAACTCGTGATCCACTAGTTCCTAATGAATCTGTTACAGGTCGCGTCGTCGGTGATGTCTCAGGTCGTACCTGCGTAGTTATCGATGACATGATCGATACCGCCGGAACAATTACAAAGGCAGTCGATGCTCTCTTTGAAGGTGGCGCAAAAGATGTCATCATCGCTGCAACTCACGCAGTCTTCTCAGGCCCTGCGGTTGAGCGTTTGAAGGAATCTCGCGCAGTTGAAATTGTTGTCACCAACTCATTGCCGATCTCTGAAGAGAAGCGCTTTGACAAGCTGACGGTGCTCACCATCGCCCCACTCTTGGGCCGGGCAATCCGCGAAGTCTTTGAAGATGGCTCAGTAACCAGTCTTTTTGACGGACATAGCTAAGTCAGGGTAGTCTCGCCTCATTCTGGCGAGGGTTTCTCCTTATTGTTTATAAAGGAAACCGTTATCGACGGCAAGGAAGTTAACTCCTAGTCAGAGCACATCGTCTCTTGGTTCATCGCCAAAGGCTTTGAACTACTAACTAGGAGTTTTTTTATGGCAGAAGTATCAATCAAGGGCACAACACGTACCGAATTCGGTAAGGGTGCTTCACGTCGTGCACGCGTTGCAGGACTCGTTCCAGCAGTTATCTACGGCCACGGTGAGAAGCCACTTCACATCACATTGCCAGCAAAGGCACTTGGCGTAGCTCTCAAAGAGTCAAACGTTCTCCTCAATATTGAAATTGATGGAAAGGTCGAACTCACACTTCCAAAGTCAGTAGTTCGCCACCCACTGAAGCAGATCCTTGAGCACATCGACCTCGTACTTGTTCGTCGCGGCGAGAAGGTAACTGTTGACGTTCCAGTTCACACTGAAGGAAAGCACGATCCAGATGGAATTCTCGAGCACGTCAACCACACAATTGAGGTTGAGGCAGAGGCAACATCTATCCCTAACTTCCTCACACTCAGCATCGAAGGCATGGCAGCTGGTACATCTAAGTACGCATCTGATATCGCTCTTCCTGCAGGTACAACTCTTGTCAGCGATCCAAAGACAATCGTTGTTCACCTCTCTGAGCGCTCAACTGCAGCAGCTGCAGAAGAGACTGCAGCACCAGCAGCAGATGCCGCGGCTCCTGCAGCAGATGCTGAAAAGAAGGACGCATAACCCGTACCCTTTCTCATTATGACGTGGTTGGTAGTGGGCCTGGGTAATCCAGGCGATCAGTACGCTGCCACCCGTCATAATGTGGGTCAGATGGTGATTGACCATCTTGTTAAACGCCACAATATAAAACTTGCAAGTCATAAATCTCGCACACATATTGCCGCCTACAAATTAGGCGTTGGCATCGATGCGCACCCAATCATTCTCGCTAAATCACATAGCTATATGAACGAAACCGGCGGGCCAATTAAAGCCTTAGCTAACTTTTACTCTGTTGAACCTGCAAAGATCATCGTCTTGCACGACGAATTAGATATTGGTTACGCAGTAATTCGCAGCAAATTAGGTGGCGGCGACAATGGCCACAATGGTTTGAAATCAATGACCTCAGCCTTTGGAACCCCTGATTACTATCGCATTCGTTTAGGAATCGGCCGACCTATGGGGCAACAGGATCCAGCCGACTTTGTCTTGAAGCAATTTAGTAAAGAAGAGAAGAAAGATCTTGATGAATTTATTGATCGAGGTAGCGATGTTGTTGAGTGCCTGATTGAAAAAGGGCTCGAATTTACCCAATCTAAATTTAACTCGTAGATCAGCCTGTATTTCGCAGGCCTGCAGCAACACCGTTAATTGTTAGCAAGAGCGCACGAATAAGCGTTGGGTCTGCGTCCTGACCCTTAGAGCGCACGCGCTGCAAGAGATTTACCTGCAATAAATGCAGAGGTGAGAGATAGGCATCGCGCACCTGCAATGTGCGAGCAAGGACAGGTTGTTCACTCAGCAGTGAATCCTTCTTCGTTAAGAGCAAGATCTCAGCAACGGTGAGCTCAAACTCGGCAGTGATCTCATCCAAGAAGTGATGAAGTTCTTGCGGTACAAGAGTTTCGACATATCTGCGCGCTGTCGCCAAATCTGTCTTGGCAAGTGTCATCTCAACATTACTGATGAAGGTATGGAAGAAGTGCCAATCCTTGAGCATTGAGCGCATATCTTCGCTCTTGCCAGCCTCGCGTGCAGCCTTCAACCCTGAGCCAACGCCAAACCAACCAGGAACAATTTGGCGAGATTGTGTCCAACCAAAGACCCAAGGGATTGCGCGCAATGATCCAAGACCGGTTGATGCATCTGGGCGACGCGATGGACGCGATCCCAAGAAGAGATTTCCAAGTTGTTCAACTGGGGTTGATGCATAGAAATATGCAGGTAGATCAGGGTGATCAACGAGCTTTCGGTACTGAGCAAAAGATGCATCTGAGATCAGATCCATGCAGGTATTCCAGCGATGAAGTTCTTCTTCGCTCTGACGTGGTGCACGGTTAAGAACTGTGGCTTCAAGGGAAGCGGCAAGCGTTAACTCAACATTTTCGCGAGCAAGTGCTGGCAGTGAGTACTTATCGCTGATTACTTCACCTTGCTCGGTGACTTTAATTTCACCGTCGATAGATCCCCAAGGAAGTGCAACGAGAGCCTCATATGTTGGTCCGCCACCGCGACCGACAGAGCCACCGCGACCATGGAATAAGCGAAGACGAACGCCGTACTTCATTGCAATATCACGGAGCTGTCGCTGTGCTCGGTGGATCTCCCACTGGCTTGTTGCGATACCGGCATCTTTATTTGAATCAGAGTAGCCAAGCATTACCTCTTGGATATTTCCACGAAGTTCGACAACCTTTCGATAGGTTGGATTTGAAAGGAGCTTCTCCAGAATTTCACCTGCTGCGCGAAGTTCAGCAACAGTTTCAAGAAGTGGTGCAAAACCAATCTTGGCAACGCCGGCGTTGAGATCAACCAGGCCTGCAAGCTTTCCTAGAACAGTGGATGCAATCAGATCATCTGCACCCTTTGTCATAGAGACGATGTAAGTCTCGATAATCTCTGGTCCAAAATCTTCAATCAACTCATTGATCGCAACAAAGGTATTAAAGGTCTTTGCATCATTATCGGTAAGGGAAGCCGTTGATGGGTTCTGTGAACTAGCAAGGATTTCAGTCAGCGTTGCAAAGCGCTCATCGTGGCTCTGCTGGGCATAGTTTCCACCGATAATTACTGAAAGTGCGCTGTGGTGGGCATCTGAATGCTCACGGACATCCAGGGTCGCATGGGTAATTCCAAAGGCGGCAACTGAGCGAATTGTCCGCTCAAGAAGACCGGTTGCAATCAATTCACCGCGATGGGCAAAGAGTGAATCTCGCATCAAGGTCAGATCAGCAAGTAGCTCAGAGGTATCTTTGTAATCACGATGTGGAACATGCGGCGTTCCTGCTGCATGGCGATCGCGAGTCATTGCTAGGCGATGCACAATTGCTGTTGCTTTAAGGCGGTATGGCTCTTGCACATTAAGGCGGCGAAAGCGCGCTTCAAATTCTGGGATGTGCTTAAGATCTTCTTCAACTGAGGCCGAAAGCTCTGGAGTTGCTCCAATGATGCGCGTTGATACTGAGAGCATCTGACGAAGTTGATCCATCGCTGCAATTGTTGTGCGGATCGCATGGCCGACCTGGAGAACAACAGCAGCCTTTGTGATCTCTGGAGTGATATTTGGATTTCCGTCACGGTCGCCACCGATCCATGTACCAAAGGTAAGTGGACGAGCGGTAACAGGAAGCTCGATTCCTACACGCTTGAGTTCGTGGGCAAATTCATTTAAAACTTCAGGAACTGTGGTGCGTGCTAAATCATCGAGGTAATACAAGGCGTTCATCGCCTCATCAAGTGGCTCAGGGCGATCTACGCGCAGCTCATCTGTCTGCCACAGCAGATCGACAATCTCAGCAAGTGATTGCGAATTTGTCACACTCTTTGGCAGATCCAGTAAGCGAGAGATCTCACCAAGTTTGTTAAGAATCGAACGACGCGCCGCCTCAGTAGGGTGAGCAGTAAAGACTGGACGTACATTGAGTTCGCTAATCCATTGCTCAAGATCTGCTTGGGTAAATTGGTGGCCAGGTGTCTGCGCCTTCTGAGCTGCGCTGATCTTGTCGACAGCGCGTGAAATCCACGATCCACTTTCTTCGCGCGCTGTCGCGATAATACGTACGCGGTTCACCTGTTCTGCAACATTTGCTAAGTGGAAATAGGTGCTAAATGCACGTACCAATTGAATTGACTCTTCCACCGATAAATCTTTGAGAACTTCACTGCCGCTACCTTCACGAACTGCCTTGCGGACGCTTTCAACAAGATCAAGAAGTTCTTGCCCTTCTTGACGAACAAGAGTCTGACCCAGGAGATCTCCCAAGCGGCGCACATCTGCGCGCAGAGCATCATCCTGATTTGTCATGCGCGTATTCTCGCAGGCAATCGCCAGTTCTCACACACCGTAGACTTTGCAGATAGCCCCCTGGTCTTGACCAAGCGGGGCCAGTTGCCATTGGGGGAGTGTGATGCGCGGATTAGTCTCAGTAATCGAGACCAACTCAGCAGTAGTCGATGCTCTCAACGATGCTGCCAAAATAATTGCACCAAGCCCTGCCTATCCATTTCTCCTTGCAAAGCGCGCTAAATCTCGCCCGTTGTTGATCATCACAAGCTCATCGCGAGCAGCAGAAGATCTTGCACATGAAATAGGTGAACTACATCCACGCGTTCTCGAATTTCCTGCATGGGAAACGCTGCCGCACGAGCGTTTAAGTCCGCGCAGTGACACTGTGGCACGGCGTATCGCAACTCTTCATGATCTCAACTCTGCAGGTCGAGAATTCCCTGTCGTAATCACGCCAGTGCGAGGAGCCATCCATAGATTTATCGCGGCAATTTCAGAACTGCCGCTACGCACACTAGAGATCGGTCAAGAAGTCTCACTGACAGATCTCGTGCAACATTTAACACTCAACGCATATACACGCACTGACCTCGTTGAAAAGCGCGGTGAGTTTGCGGTGCGCGGCGGAATTATCGATGTCTTCTTTCCACTTGCTGTGCATCCTGTACGTATTGAATTCTTTGGCGATGAGATCGAAGAGATAAAGTACTTTGATGTCTCAGATCAACGTACCCAGTCACCTGTTACAGGAAAGATCGAGATCCTCCCTTGTCGTGAATTCATTCTGACCCCGGACGTTCAAGAACGGGCTGGGGCACTACAGAGTAAATATCCTGCAGCATCTGAGATTCTGGGAAAGATTGCAGAAGGTATTTCCTGTGATGGCATGGAATCTCTCATTCCGATGTTGGTCCAAGAGCTAACGACGATTGCCCAGCAGATGCCGGTTAATACCGAGGTCATCTTTATCGATGATGAACGAATTAAATCGCGAAGCGCTGATCTGATTGCAACAAATAATGAGTTCTTCCACGCTGCTTGGTCGAGTGCAGCTATCGGCGGCACTTCACCACTTCCAGTTGATGCCACCACCTACCTTGATTGGGAACAATTACACGAGGTGATCAGCGCATCAGGCCTGACTATTCGCTCACTTAACGCCTTTGGTAGCGATCTAGATACCAGCGCTACCTTCTTAGATTTCACAGCGATCGATCCAATGCGCGGTGATAGCGATCGAGCAATCGAATTACTGCGCCAAGGGCTTGAGTCTCATCAGAGCGTGATTTTTTCAGCATCTGGCCACGGAATGATGGAAAGGTATGCCGGCATCTTCCGCGCTGCAGATCTTCCGGTCCATCTCGTTGAAACTCTCCATGCAGCCCCCACAAAAGGCCTTATACACATCTGTCGTTCAACAATCGCCTATGGATTTTCATCGGAAGAGATAGGCCTTCTCTTTGTTACAGAGCGCGATCTATCTGGAAGTAAATCAAGTGGCCGCGATAGCGCAAAGATGCCGTCAAAGCGTAAGCAGGCTGTCGATCCGCTCGAACTCAAATCTGGTGACTTTGTAGTTCACGAACAACACGGCATCGGTCGCTACATTGAGATGGTCTCGCGCACAGTCGGCGGAGTAACTCGCGAATATCTCGTCATTGAATACGCATCTGCAAAGCGCGGACAACCTGGCGATCGCATCTTTGTTCCCACAGATACTCTCGAACAGGTAAGCAAATACATCGGTGGTGAAGCGCCAACTGTTCACCGCATCGGCAGTGGTGATTGGCAGAAAGCAAAGGGGCGGGCTCGCAAGGCAGTTAAAGCGATTGCAGGTGAATTGATTCGCCTCTATGCAGCGCGTACCAGCGCACCAGGGTTTGCATTCTCACCAGATACTCCGTGGCAGCGCGAACTCGAAGATGCCTTCTCTTATATCGAGACCCCAGATCAGTTATCGACGATCGAAGATGTTAAGCGCGATATGGAACGTCCCTATCCAATGGATCGCATCATCTGCGGCGATGTGGGTTATGGCAAAACCGAGATCGCAATTCGTGCAGCATTTAAAGCCGTCCAAGATGGAAAACAAGTCGCCGTTCTTGTTCCAACCACATTACTTGTGCAACAACATACCAAGACCTTTGCCGAGCGCTATGCAGGATTTCCCATCAAGGTTGCTGGCCTTTCTCGCTTTAATACTGCAAAAGAGACAAAGGCAATCCTGGAAGAGACTCTCAATGGAAGCGCCGATGTCATTGTTGGAACACATCGCCTACTTTCACAGGATGTGGTCTTCAAAAATCTGGGTCTTGTCATTGTCGATGAAGAGCAGCGCTTTGGCGTAGAGCAGAAAGAGTCGTTAAAGAAGCTGCGCACCACAGTCGATGTCTTGGCGATGTCTGCAACACCTATTCCACGCACACTTGAGATGGCAGTCACTGGTATCCGCGAGATGTCTACGATCACAACGCCTCCTGAAGAGCGCCATCCGATCTTGACCTATGTAGGACCGGCAGATGATGCCCAGATAAAGGCTGCGATCCACCGCGAGCTCTTACGCGATGGTCAGATCTTCTATCTCCATAATCGCGTGGAATCAATTGACCGCGCAGCTTCAAAGATTGAAGAACTTGTACCTGAAGCACGCATTCGCGTTGCACACGGTCAGATGAGTGAAGGCGCTCTCGAAGATGTGATTCTTGCATTCTGGAACCGCGACTTTGATGTTCTTGTCTGCACCACAATTGTTGAGAGCGGACTCGATATTGCAAATGCAAATACTTTGATCGTTGAACGTGCAGATAATTTTGGGCTATCGCAGCTTCATCAGCTCCGCGGTCGTGTAGGTCGCGGTCGCGAACGTGCCTATGCATATTTCCTCTATCCAGCAGATCAACCACTTTCTGAAGTTGCACTCGATCGCCTGAAGACAATTGCGACAAATACCGATCTCGGTGCAGGCATGCGCGTTGCACTTAAGGATCTAGAGATTCGTGGTGCTGGAAATCTTTTAGGTGGCGAGCAATCAGGCCATATTGCAGATGTGGGATTTGATCTCTATATGCGCATGGTCGGTGAAGCAGTCCATGATTACAAAGCAGGAATTATTGAACAAGATGAGAAGAACCACGAATGTAAGGTGGAACTTCCAGTCAATGCGCACTTGTCGGCCGAGTACGTTCCCGGTGAACGTTTACGTCTTGATCTCTACCGTCGCCTTGCAGATGTTGCATCACAATCTGATGTTGGCTCTATTGAAGAAGAGCTTCGTGATCGTTTCGGTGAATTACCTGAAGAGGCGCAAGTGCTCTTGAAGGTTGCCGCACTTCGTGCACAGGCAAAGGCGCTGGGAATCACCGAAGTTGTATCGACTGGGAAGTTCCTTAGAATTTCACCGCTGGTACTTCCTGAATCACGCCAGCTTCGCCTCACCCGCCTCTATCCAGGATCGCTCTATAAGAGCGCAACCAATAGCGTTTTAGTCACAATTCCTAAACCCAGCGGGTGGAGCCCGTCCAACCCATCGCCACAGATGGGGGATACTTCTCTCCTGGCCTGGGTCTCCACGGCCCTCGAAGAGTTAACGTCGAAAGAGAGAAAACCGTGAAGAAGGCTCTGACCGCCCTAGTAGTTGCAACAGGATTACTTCTTACAGGCTGCTCAAATGTTGATACTGCTCTCTCGCTTGGCGATACCAAGGTGACAACAGCAGAACTTCAGACACATGTTGATTCAATTTTGGCAGAGCGTGGCAAGGTCGATACATCACAGATGCAACTTGAGACCGGCGATACCCTCGTTCGCAATCAGCTCCAATTCCAACTTCTTATCCTTGGCTTTGGTGAGATTGCTAAAGATTTAGATATTCAGATTACAAATTCAGAGGTTGCAGCTCGTCGCGGTGAAATTGCAGAGCAAGTCGGCGGAGAAGAAGCGCTCCCTCAGGCACTTGTTTCAGCAGCGATTGCACCAGAAGATCTCGATGGATACCTTCGCGCAATCTTGACCACTGAAAAGCTTGGCCAAGCACTTGCCCAATCTGGCGTTGCAGAAGGCGATATCCAAAACCGCATCCAAGAACTCTTCATTGCAAAGGTCAATGAACTCAAGCTCGAGGTTAACCCTCGCTACGGTAAGTGGGATGCAGCAACTGGCCAGATCATCGCAGCAGATGTTGCTAGCGATGCTGTCACACCATCTAACGAATAATTAGTCGAAAACCTCAACGTCTATGTCTGAGCTACTCCGACTCGTTGAGGTAATGGATTGCCTGCGATCTCCTGGTGGTTGTCCATGGGATGCAGAGCAGACCCATGAATCGCTCATTAAATATCTGCTGGAAGAGTCGTACGAATTTATCGATGCTCTCGGCCAAGGCGATCGCGAAGGAATGCGCGAAGAGCTCGGTGATGTTCTTTTGCAGGTCTACTTCCATTCGCGGATGGCGCAAGATCATCCAACCGATCCATTCTCCATTGAAGATGTTGCAAAGCTGATTGCAGATAAGTTAATTCGCCGCCACCCACACGTCTTTGAAGGCCTGCAGGTAGATGACATGGATGAAGTCATTGAGAACTGGGAGGCGATTAAGGCGAAAGAGAAGGGTCGCACCTCAAGCCTTGATGGAATCGCGATGGCACAACCTGCTCTGCCGCTGGTTGAGAAGCTGATTTATCGCGCTGAGAAATACAAAGTCGAACTTCCGCTTACAGATATTGAATCGGCAGTTGCAGATCTTCAGAGCTCACCTGATGAAGCAAGCGTTGGACAGGCACTTGCGGCGATTATTGCGTGGGCTCATCAACACAATATTGATCCCGAGAGCGCACTACGCGGGCAGGCGCGCGAGATGATTGAGAAAATACGCCAATCTGAAGGCAGGGTAGACTAGCCCTAGGTAATTCGTTCAACGTTGAGCGCAGATCTACAATAATTTGAAGGAGTATCTCTGTGGCAATAATTGAAGCAATCGGCGCTCGTGAAATTCTTGACTCCCGTGGAAATCCAACGGTTGAAGTCGAAGTCCTCCTAGAAGATGGCGCATTTGCTCGTGCCGGTGTTCCAAGTGGTGCATCAACAGGCGCATTCGAAGCATCTGAACTCCGCGACGGTGGCAAGCGCTACCTCGGTAAGGGCGTTGAGAAAGCTGTTGCATTCGTTAATAACGAGATCGCATCTGCAATCGTAGGTTTTGATTCACGCGATCAGCGCATGATCGATGCAGAGATGATCGATCTTGATGGAACAGCTAACAAGTCAAAGCTTGGTGCTAACTCAATCCTCGGAGTCTCACTTGCTGTTGCTAAGGCATCTGCTGAATCTGCTGACCTCTCACTCTTTTCTTACCTCGGCGGACCAAATGCACACGTGCTGCCAGTTCCAATGATGAATATCCTCAACGGTGGCGCACATGCTGATACCAACGTTGATATCCAAGAGTTTATGGTTGCTCCAATTGGCGCAGAATCATTCCGCGAATCACTTCGTTGGGGTGCCGAGATCTACCACTCACTTAAATCTGTGTTGAAAAAGCGCGGACTTGCAACAAGCGTTGGCGATGAAGGTGGCTTTGCTCCAAACCTTGAGAGCAACCGCGCAGCGCTCGACCTTATTCTTGAAGCAATCGAAGCTGCTGGCCTCAAGCCAGGAAAAGATGTTGCACTTGCAATGGATGTTGCAGCAACCGAGTTCCACGAGGGTGGAAAGTACAAGTTTGAAGGCTCACTTCGCACCTCTGATGAAATGATCGCCTACTACGCAGAGCTCGTATCTGCATACCCACTGGTCTCCATCGAAGATCCACTTGATGAAGAAGATTGGGCTGGCTGGACTTCAATGACAGCATCCCTTGGCTCAAAGGTGCAGATCGTCGGCGATGACCTCTTCGTTACAAACCCAACACGTCTTTCAAAGGGAATTGCTGGACATACAGCAAACGCTCTTCTTGTAAAGGTAAACCAGATCGGAACACTTACTGAGACTCTTGATGCTGTAGAGATGGCACACCGCGCTAACTACCGCAGCATGCTCAGCCACCGTTCAGGCGAGACCGAAGACACCACAATTGCAGATATCGCAGTTGCAACTAACTGTGGTCAGATCAAGACGGGTGCACCTGCTCGAAGTGAGCGCGTTGCTAAGTACAACCAGCTCTTGCGTATCGAAGAAGAGCTCGCAACCGGTGCGCTCTACGCAGGTCGTGCTGCATTCCCACGATTTAAGAATTAATCGTAAGAAGGATTGATGAAGAAGGTTCGGTCTAGATCTAAGCGAGTATTTTCAACTCGCAAGCGTGGATCTGGCCGGACCTTCTCTCTTGTCGCAGTCTTCTTTATCTTCGCACTCGTTCTTGCTCCACCAATTCAGCATTACTTCACTCAGCGTGCACAGATCAACGCACTTCAAGCTCAAGTTGATAGCGATCGCTCAGCTCTTGAGGCAGCACGCCTGGAATTAATGCGCTGGCAAGATCCTGAATACGTTAAAGCCCAAGCTCGCGAGCGTCTGCACTTTGTGATGCCAGGTGAACGTCAATACATCGTTACTGGAACACCAAATAGCAACGGTGAAGTCTCTGCCAATAAAGTTGCAGATCAACTTGAAGATGGTTCACCGTGGTACACCCGAATGATTGCATCCATTACTCAAGTCACTGGCGAGAAGTAAATGGATAGCACACAAGATAAGCAGGTAACTGCCCACGATTTAGCCTGCATTGAAACCCAACTCGGCCGCACTCCACGCGATGTTCACGCAATTGCCTATCGCTGCCCATGTGGCAACGCTGCAGTTGTTGAGACACCGCCGCGTTTGAGTCACGGCGAACCCTTTCCCACCTTCTACTACGCAACCTGTCCACGACTAACAGCTGCAATTTCAACACTTGAATCAACTGGCCTTATGGGACAGATGAATGCTCGCCTTGAGACTGATGCAGAACTTGCTGGCTCATACGCTGCCGCTCACGATGATTACCTTGCAGCGCGAGCAGCGCTAAAAATGGATGTTCCAGAAGTTGAAGGAATCTCTGCAGGTGGAATGCCAAACCGTGTGAAATGTTTACATTCACTGGTTGCACACTCACTTGCTGCAGGCCCTGGCGTTAATCCACTTGGCGATGAAGCGCTTGCCGCGCTCCCAGAGTGGTGGAAAACCGAACCATGCGAGTAGCAGCCATTGATTGCGGCACCAATTCAATTCGACTTTTAATTGCAGATATCGAAGGTGACTCTTTCCGCGAAATTACTCGCTTGATGGAGGTCGTTCGCTTAGGACAAGGCGTTGATAAGACCGGCCAGTTCCATCCTGATGCGATCGAACGCACACTCGCCGCAGTTGATTTATATGCCGCAGAAATTACCAAGCGCGGCGTTGAGAAGATTCGCTTCTGCGCAACAAGTGCCACACGTGATGCAACCAACCGCGATCTCTTTATCGAAGGCGTCTTTGAGCGCTTAGGTGTACGTCCAGAAGTTATCTCTGGCGAAGAAGAGGCTTCTCTTTCATTCCTCGGCGCAACCCGCGATCTACCGCCATCTGATGGTCCATTCCTTGTTGTCGATATCGGCGGCGGATCTACAGAGTTTGTATTAGGTACAGATAAAGTCGAATACGCAAAGAGCGTCAACATCGGTTGTGTTCGTATGTCTGAGCGTCACTTCACCCACGATCTTCCAGATAGCGGCCAGGTTGCATCCGCCACGGAAGATATCGATGAAGCGATTGCACAAGCTGCAAAGATTGTTCCCATTACTCAAGCAAAGACCCTCATCGCAGTTGCAGGTACTGCCACAACAGTTGCCGCTGCGGCCCTTGAACTACCTACATACGATCGCTACTCAATTCATCTTTCACGAATACCTGCTGAGAAAGTACATGCAGCATCCAAGATGTTTCTTGCCAGCACACATGATCAACGAGCAGCACTTGGCTATATGCACCCAGGCCGCGTCGATGTAATTTCAGCAGGCACACTCGTTCTCTCTCGCATCATGGTTGCCACCGGTGCCACAGAATTCATCGCATCCGAGTCAGATATTCTCGATGGAATGGCCTGGTCTCTTGCCAAGTAGTTCGGCAAAAACTCTTCCACTTCTCAATAAAGAGATCATCTCCTGCACCGCCTGCCCACGCCTTGTTCAATGGCGCGAGGAAGTAGCGGTAACAAAACGTAAAGCATATGAAGACGAAAAGTACTGGGGTAAACCTGTTCCATCCTTCGGTAGCGATAAACCAAAACTACTTATCGTTGGTCTTGCACCCGGAGCCCACGGTGCAAATCGCACAGGACGAATCTTCACTGGAGATAGCTCAGGGGATTGGCTCTACGGCTCACTTCACCGCGCAGGACTTGCCACAATTCCAACAAGCACCTCCATTAAGGATGGACAAGATTTGATTGATACCCGCATTGCATGTGCTGTGAGATGTGCTCCGCCTGATAACAAACCAATTATTGAAGAGCGCGATACCTGCGCCCCATATCTGACACGCGAGGTAGAGATCGCTAGTAAAACCACAACCGCATATGTTGCACTCGGTTCATTTGCCTGGAGCGCACTCATTAAATCTCTGCGAGAACTCGGAAATACAATTCCAACAACAAAATTTTCACACGGTGTGAAGATCACCTTCAACGATAGCGATCGCAAAATCACTCTTATTGGCTCGTATCATCCAAGCCAGCAGAACACCTTTACTGGAAAACTCACCAAACCAATGCTTGATAAGATCTTTAAGCAGGCTGCAAAAGCTGCGGGTATTGGATAGTAGACTTCCCATCCGTACATGGCCCTCGTAGCCCAATGGCAGAGGCAGAGGACTTAAAATCCTCCAAGTGTGGGTTCGACCCCCACCGAGGGCACGCCTTTGTTAGTCAGGGATCTTTGGACGCTCATTTGCTCCGAAAGGGGCTACCGCCCCACTTACCTTGAGATTAGGCCTTACAAACATCTTGAAATGCTATTTTTCTGACCGGTTACGGGAGTCCTAATCCACAAAATAAAGTCGCGTTTACCTTAGATTGCATTTATGAAACGCATGTTTGTGACGACAGTCTCTGTGCTACTAGTCTTGTCTCCTGCAACCTCAAATGCAGAGGTACCAAATTTTCCTCACCTTCCCCCCGCTTCATATATGGCGCCACTAGTTCCAGGCTTTCATCAGTTGACATGGGTTGGCCAGTGGAAAATACCTCCGAGACCAGAATTCACCAATATTCCTCGCTTAGAAGTGAGCGACAAGCAAAATTACTCATTGAATTATGGTGTCACCGTTTTTCCAAGATGCTCTAAGGAGGTTTTAGAAAGATGCATAAGTTCAATTGAATACAAAAAGCCAGGAGAAGTGACCTGGTCCTCTGCTGCCTTCGTGAAGTATCTTCCTGTTTCTACTCAATCGTTTAATTCAATGGGTAGAGATAGATACCTGAAGTGGTCTACGGAAAGTCTCGATTCGAAGAGAAATGCATTTTGGCCCCTAGACTCTTCCAGAAGTAGTTTATGGGAGCTTGAAACAAGCCTGGGCAAGCAAATTTATCTCGCATCCGTTTCTCTTCAGTATGATGCAACGTTCGATCAGTTTAGCCAATTTAAGCTATCTCTTACTCCCGTGACTGAGATCTTTGTAAAAGATGCGTCCAGCTACAAGGATTTAGACCCGAACAATTCATGGTGTGCAAGAACTGGATACGGAGATTCGTTTTTTAGGGGAAGCAACTTTCATCCGTTAACGGATGCAGACAGTGCGTCTGGCACATACGACTATTGCTTAGTGAATAGTAGTTTTAGTTCGGACACAGTATTTCGAATTAATACTCAACTGTCTCCGGATTTTCGCGAAAAAAGGTTTGCCAACTGGGTGATGTCTCGGACTACTGATACAAGAGCATTTTCAAAATCTACAGGTACGAGTAAACCAATAATTGCTAGCTTTGAAGGAAGTCCGGCCACAATTCAAGTTGGTGTCACTCAAGTGCCTCGCACGTTAGACGGATTCAATAGTTGGTGGTCTGGCAGTCCGTTCAAGAAATCATATGATGTCGGAAAATTCAATTTAGACTGGTTTGAAAATTTGAAAAAGAATTGGGGCATTGATACGACCAATCTAGGTGGAGAAGGATGGCACGGTGCTGGATGGGAAGCTATTGACCAATGGAACTCAACAGAAAAATATATAGATCCAAGTTTGACGATTGAACATCAAGTTTGGGAATTCTCGGTAATCGCCTTAGAGGAAGCTGGAGACAACTGGGTGGCAAAGTGTAAAGGTGCTATGAACTCGAGTCGATCATTCAGTGGTGTTGTCTCCACAAATGCCACAGTGTTTGTGCAAGGACCACCGAGATTGCAAAATGGTGGAAATCTCGATTTTCAAGTAGCAAGCACACATTTAAAGCAAAACGGTGAGGTAAACCTCGGCACCTATAACTTGAGTGTTGATCAAAGTGTTGCGAAGTGCATTTGGGGGACATCAAGTTTGGGTGCAGGTGCATCAATTTCTGTGATCTCCCAGGATGGAGCGACACAAATAGCAACAACCTCAATGGGTACTTCAGAGGGTCAACTTAATTTTGCGGCGGGCGGGTTCCATTACAGCACGAATAAAATATCAATTTCGTTGGGTGCAAAAGAATCTGCACTTGCAAATAGTACACCTGTGGATAAAAGCACAAGTTTGAAGAGAACAACTCTCACGTGTGTGAAAGGGAAAGTCAACAAGAAAGTGACTGCAGTTAAACCCAAGTGCCCAGCTGGGTTTAAGAAGAAGTAAGTTGGCTAAGGAGGGGCGATTGGAGTCGAACCCATAGCTTACAAAGCCCCTTCCTGAAGCGAGACTAAACAGCGCTACGACTTGATTGCCCGTTCAAGCCTCTAGGCAAAAGTTCTAGCCATACACTTGGGAATGAAAGTTCGGGCGATATGGTTTTAAATATCACCACCTGGACTCAGGTATACCCAAGGCGTTACGAAAGGTGCTTTACGTGAAGAGTTCCAATCCGGTTCTATCTCGATCATTTTCGGGCAAAGGTTTTGCACGAATGGATTCGCAAGGTTTTTCTACGGAGACGCTAGAAGAGTCATATTCAGCGCCATCTGCATCTTCAGTGCAGACAGGTCGCATGACCATGGAAGATGTAGTCGTTAAGACTGCAGCTCTCTTTGCTGTTCTTCTTCTCGTTGGTTCATTTGCATGGAATGCAAACCTTGGTGGCGGAGCACTTATGCTCGGCTTCATCGGTGGTTTTGCACTGAGCTTAGTCAACACATTTAGCAAGAAAGTTCGCCCAGCACTTGTTATTGCATACGCTGCATTCCAGGGTCTCTTCCTTGGAACGATTACAAATATCTTTGAAGCTTCATACCCAGGTATTGCTAGCCAGGCAGTTCTTGCAACACTCTGCGCCTTCGGCGGAATGCTCTTTGCATACCGCAGCGGTCGCATCCGTGTAACACCTAAGTTCCAGCGCGTGATGTTTGGTGCGCTTATCGGATACCTAGGCCTTGCAGTTGTCAGCATCATTGCAAGCTTCATGGGAACACCTGGCGGTCTCTACAGCGTAAGCGGACTTGGTTTGATCCTTGCTGCCGGTGGCGTTGTTCTTGCCTCACTCTTTATCGTTATGGATCTCGATCAGATCGATCGCTCAATCAAGGCTGGAGTTCCACAGGTTGAATCATGGCGCGCAGCATTTGGTTTGATGGTCACACTCGTGTGGCTCTACCTTGAGATGCTTCGCTTGATCTCAATCCTTCGCGGAGATGACTAACTCTGCGGATCAATAACAGATTGGGATGCCCGGGACTTTCGAGTCTCGGGCATCTTTATTGAGAGCACAATTGCAATACAGAAAACTAAACCGCTAAGTCCGAAGGCTGCGCGATATCCGTAGTGGTCTGCAACAAATCCAACGACAACTGGGCCGACGATCATTCCGGCATCTCCTGCCATCTGGAACAAGGCGATGACTTGTCCGCCCTTTCCTTCAATGAGGTCGCCAACGATTGTCGCTGGAGCACTGGCAAGGAAGGCATTTCCAAGGCCCATAATCGCCATCGAGATAAAGAACATCAGTGGGTTGAGAGTTAACGTCATGATGATGATTCCGACCAAGGCGATTGTTGTGCCGATGATGAGAATAAATCTGCGACCGCGTTCATCAGAGATGCGACCTGCGCGCAAGATCAGAGTGCCTTGAATGACGGCAGAGATCGTAAAACCCCAGCCGACTACTGCAGCAGTTGATTTGAGTTGTTCAGTAATAAAGAGCGGCAAGATTGATGTGCGAACACCGAAGAGAACCCAGCTTGCAACGAAGGTAATGACAAGTGCGTAGCGATAGCCTTTAAGCGCCAGTGCATCTTTAAGAGACATCACGGCATTCTTGCCTTCAGATTTCTTCGGCGCTTGCAGATGTTCGCTAGTAAAGAAGATAAAAGCAACGGTGCCTGAAACTGTAAGAGCGATGGCGTAGACAAAAAATGGTGCTCGTAGCGAGATTGCAGCCAGTGCACCACCAATGGCAGGGCCTGCAATTGCACCCAGTAAGAATGAGCCGTTATAGACAGATTGTGCGTGTCCACGCTGAGCATCAGAGACTGAGCGCAGAATTACCGAACTTGCCGCAACGGAGAACATTGAGGATCCTAGGCCTCCTGCTGCGCGGAAGAAGAGCAATTGGTTGTAGCTCTGGGCAAGACCGCTTAAGCCAACAGAGAGTGCAACGAAGCCAACACCGACAGCAAAGACTGTACGTTCACCGAATTTATCAACGAGTTTTCCTGAAAACAACCCTGATGCAAAGCGCGATAGAGC
>JACCDU010016642.1_pt1 | contig 41429 bp, 41 predicted proteins | sample 7446081 | NCBI WGS metagenome assembly JACCDU01 (sample SAMN15323447, study PRJNA562643) | freshwater metagenome | isolation source: river surface water | place: USA:Blue River Watershed | collected 2017-08-17
GTGCCGCCGACTAGGGCGGCCTGCGAGCCGGTGACGTAGGTATCCTTCGAATACGTGCCCCTGAAGGGCAGGTAGATGTGGACGTGGGGGTCGATGAAGCCGGGGAAAACGTAGTGGCCGGCGGCGTCGATCACCTCGGCGCCGGGCGGGACGGGCAGGTCGCGACCGATGGCGGTGATCGTTTCGCCCTCGCACGCGATGTCGGCGACGTAGCGGGAGTCGGGGGTGATGATTTCGCCGTTTTTAACAACAAGTGACATGGGGGCGGATGACGAATGACGGATTACGAATGACGGGTGATTGGGGGATCAGGGTTTGGTGCTGCGCCAGATCTTGCTGAAAATCAGGTGGAGGGCGTTGGCTTCGCGCCAGAGGTCGCGAGCGGTCGGTTTGAGATTGGGCTCCGCGGTGGAGATCATGCGCAAAAAGAACTTGGTCTCGCGGGCTTCTTTGCGACAGACGCCGATGCGATGCCTGAAGTCGGCGCGTGAAACACCGTCGTCGGCTTCGCAGTAGTTTGCCCCCACGCTGGTTCCCGCCCCGACCAACTGGTCGATAAGCCGGTTGTTCACCGGGTTCAGCGGGATACGTTTTGCGAAGAGAATGACCTGCTCGCCGAAACGGGATGTCCGCTCTTCCAAGTCGTAGGCGAGAGGCGCGGCGTCTTCCTCCACCATGAACTCGCGTGGTTCCCCGGCGGCCAACTTCCAATAGGCCAGCTCGTCCGCCGAGGTCCCGTCTTCTGCACTGGCCGAATCACTCGTCATTCGGAATGCGTCATTTTCCCGCTACTTTTTCCAGACGTCGCCGACGTCGCCGCCGAACCAGCGGGAGGAGATGACTTTTTGCTGGGTGTAGAACTGGATGCTCTCCTTGCCCTGGATGTGGAGGTCGCCGAAGAACGAATCGTCCCAGCCGGAGAAGGGGAACATGGCCATCGTCGCGGGGACGCCGACGTTGACGCCGACCATGCCGGCTTTGACGCGGAGGGAAAACTCGCGGGCGGCGCGGCCGTTGGCGGTGAAGATCGCGGCGCCGTTGCCGAAGGCGGACTTGTTGGCCTGCTCGATGGCGGCATCGAGGTCGTCCATGCGCATGACGTTGAGGACGGGTCCGAAAACCTCCTCACGGGCGAGCGTCATGTTGTTCTGCACGCCGTCGACAATGGTCGCGCCGAGGTAGAAGCCGCGGGGGGCGTCGGGGATCTTCACGCCGCGGCCGTCGGCGATGATCTTGGCGCCTTCGGTCTCGCCGGAGGCGAGGAGGCCGAGCACGCGGTCGCGGTGGGCGGCGGAAATCACGGGGCCCATGTCGGGCTGGGCGGCGGGGGTGTCGGTGCGGCCGACCTTGATGGCGCGGGCGGCGGCGACGAGGTCGGGGAGCACGCGGTCGGCGGCGGCGCCGACGGTGATGGCGGTGGAGCCGGCCATGCAGCGCTCGCCGGCGCAACCGAAGGCGGCGGTGGTGAGGTTCTCGACGGTCTTGGCGACGTCGGCGTCGGGCATGACGACGATGTAGTTTTTGGCGCCGCCGTTGGCCTGGACGCGTTTCCCGTGCTGGGTGCCGGTGTCGTAGATGTATTTCGCGAACGGGGTGGAGCCGACGAAGGAGACGGCTTTGACGAGCGGGTGCTTGAGCAGGCCGTCGACGACGGGGCGGCCGCCGTGGACGAGATTGAAGACGCCCTTGGGGCAGCCGGCTTGCTCGAGGAGCTGGCCGAGGAGAATCGCGGTGAGCGGGACTTTCTCGCTCGGCTTGAGGATGAAGGTGTTGCCGCAGGCGATCGCGGTGGGGAACATCCACAGCGGCACCATCGCGGGGAAGTTGAAGGGCGTGATGCCGACGCAGACGCCGAGCGGGAGGTTGACGGTCTCGCAGTCGACGCCGCGGGCGATGTTTTTGAGGGAATCGCCGAAGAGGAGCGTGGGGATGCCGCAGGCGTATTCGATGTTTTCGAGGCCGCGGAAGACGGAGCCGCGGGCTTCGGCGTGGGTCTTGCCGTGTTCGCGGGAGACGGTGCGGCAGATGAGATCGAAGTTCTGTTCGACGAGCTGGCGGTAGCGGAAAAAGACGCGCGCGCGCTCGACGGGCGGAGTGTCGCGCCACGCGGGGAAGGCGGCTTGGGCGGCGGCGACGGCGGCGTCGACCTCGGCCTGGCCGGCGGCGGGGCACTCGGCGATGACGTCGCCGGTGGACGGATTATAGACCGGTGTGGTGGCGCCGGTGGCGGGCAGCCATTCGCCGCCGATGTAGTGAGGGCAGGGGGACAGGGGTTGGGACATGTGAAAGGAAGGAGGCGGAGCCGTAGCGCGCGATCCGCGGGGCGGGGATCGGGGCCGGGCGTCGGAGCAGACGGCACGCGGCCCGGGCGGCGCAACGGTGCGAAAATCTAACTCTTCGAAAGCGCGTCGGACTGTTTCACGAAGTCGTCGCCGCTCCACTCGGCGTCGTTCTTGACGACCTTGGCGGCGGCGGCGGCCTTTTGCGCGGCCTTGCGCTCGGTCTGGCGCTTCACGAGGTCGGCGTGGGTGGTGAAGTAGGGCAGGCTCTTGCCGCGGAAGTCTTCGAGCGTCTCGAACTTGTGCTTCGCCATGAAGGCGAGCAGCTGGTCGCACATCGGCTTCACGTGCTCGTAGCCGAATTTCATCACGCCGGTGCAGACCTGCACGGTGTCGGAGCCGAGGAGAATGAACTGCGCGGCGTCCTCGCCGGTCTCGATGCCGCCGAGGCCGGAGAGCGAGCGGCCGGGGAACTCGGTGCGGATCATGGTGGCGAGTTCCATGACCATGCGGAGGGCGATGGGTTTGACGGCGCGGCAGGAGTAGCCGCCGGGCGTGGTGTAGCCCTCGACGGAGGGCTCGGGGCGGAGCGTGTCGAGGTTCACGCCCATGACGGAGCGGATGGTGTTGATGGCGCTGAGGCCGGTGGCGCCGCCGCGGAGGGCGGCGCGGCCCGGCTCCTCGATGTGGGTGATGTTGGGCGTCATCTTGGCCCAGACGGGGAGCGTGGTGGCGGACTTCACCCAGCCGCAGACGGTCTCGAGGATCTCCGGATCCTGGCCCATGGCGGCGCCCATCTTGCGCTCGGGCAGGCCGTGCGGGCAGGAGAAGTTGAGCTCGAAACCGTCGACGCCGGCGGCTTCGCAACGCTGCACGAGCTCGATCCAGGCGTCCTTGTTGAACTCCTCCATGATGGAGGCGATGAGGGCGCCGGGCGGTCGGGCGTCTTTGCAGCGCTTGAACTCGTCTTCCCAGAGTTTGAAGGGGCGGTCGCTGATGAGCTCGATGTTTTCCCAGCCGATGACCTCGCCGTCGTTGGCGTGGAGCTTGGCGTAGCGCGGGGAGACGTTGACGACCTTGGAGGCGTCGAGGCTGACGGTCTTGGCGATGACGGCGCCCCAGCCCTCGCGGAAGGCGCGGTTGATGACGCTGAGATTGGTGCCCGGCGGGCCGGAGCCGATGACGAAGGGATTGGGCAACTTCAGGCCGTCGACGGTGGTGGCGAGTGTAGGCATGGGAGAGCGGGGGGGGAACCGGCGCCGCGCGCTGGGAGCTTGGGCCGGTGAACGGCATTCAGCAGGGCATGTGCCGGGATGGCTCGGGGGTTGCTTGCCGGAGCAGAGAGTCCGACTAATCGAACATGAATGCGACCCTAAACCCCGTCCGCGTGGTCCAGGAGCTGAAGGAATTGCGCGCTTTGACCGGCGATGAAAACGGGGCGCAGCGGGTGGCCTTCACGCCGGTGTGGGTGAAGGCGCGCGCGTGGCTGAAAGCGAAGCTGGCGGAGCTGACGGTCGAGGTGCACGAGGATGCGGCGGGCAATCTCTGGGCGACGCTGCGCGGCGAGTCGGAGCGCGAGCTGCTGATCGGCGGGCACATCGACTCGGTGCCGAACGGCGGCTGGCTGGATGGCTGCCTAAACGTGGTCGCGGGCGTGGAGATTTTGCGGCGGGTCGCGGCGCAGGGAAAACCGCCGGTGACGGTGCGGCTGGTGGATTGGGCGGACGAGGAGGGGGCGCGTTTCGGGAAAAGTTTGTTCGGCTCGTCGGCCTGCTCGGGCGCGCTCGACATGGACGAGGCGCGCGGGTTGGTGGATCGCGACGGGGTGACGTTGCCCGAGGCGCTGCGCGCGGTGGGGATCGATTTCGAACGCGTGAAGGAGAGCGGGCGGGAGCTGGCGAAAGCGGCGGCGTATCTGGAGCTGCACATCGAGCAGGGGCCGGTGTTGCTCGACCTCGGGCTGCCGCTGGGCGCGGTGTTGGGGACCTTCGGGGTGGAGCGGCATGCGATCACGTTTCGCGGTCAGGCGGCGCATTCGGGGAGCACGCCGATGAAGCGGCGGCGCGACGCGTTTCTCGCGGCGGCGAAGATGGCGCCGGAGATCTATGCGATCGCGGATCGGCACGGCGGCGTGTGCACGATCGGTTCGTGTGCGACGAAGCCCGGCATCGTGACGAGCGTGGTGGCGGAGTGCCGGATCACGCTGGATCAACGTCACCTCGATCCGAAGGCGCTGGCGGCGATGTTGGCGGACGCGCGTGCGGCGAGCGAACGTTTCGCGACGGAGGGCGGCGTGGGCGTGGAGTGGGAGCGCATCTGGCACATCGAACCGCGTCCTTTCGCGCCGGAGTTGATCGCGCTGTGCGACGAGGCGATCCGGGAGACGGTCGGCGTTTCGCATCGGCTGCCCTCGGGACCGTTGCACGACGCGGCGGAGACCTGCGGGGCGGGCGTTCCGACGGTGATGATGTTCGTGCAGAGTTTGCACGGGATCAGTCACAACAAGATCGAGGACACGAAGGAGGAGCACCTGGAGCAGAGCGTGGCGGCGTTTGACCGGCTGGCGTCGAAGGCGATGGCGTGGATCGCGGCGGGCGGCGGGCGGAGGTGACGGTGGAGTAACGTGGCGGAAGGAGTGGCCGCAAAGAGTCGCGGAAGGCGCAAAAAGAGCTGACGCGGCGGTGGCGGTGGTTTGGGTGGCGGCATGTCGCAGGAGAGCGGCGCCCGAACGGCGCATCCCAGTTTTCGCGAGGCGTTCCGGTTTTGGCTGAAGCTTGGGTTCATCAGCTTCGGCGGGCCGGCGGGGCAGATCGCGATCATGCAGCACGAGCTGGTGGAGCGGAAGCGGTGGATCGGGCAGGAGCGCTTTCTCCACGCGCTCAACTACTGCATGCTGCTGCCCGGGCCGGAGGCTCAGCAGCTGGCGGTGTATTGCGGGTGGCTGCTGCACCGGACCTGGGGAGGAATCGTCGCGGGCGTGTTGTTCGTGCTGCCCTCGGCGTTTATTCTCTGGGGCTTGAGCTATCTCTACGCGGCGCATGGTGGCGTGCCTTGGGTGGCGGCGATTTTCACGGGGCTGAAGCCCGCGGTGGTCGCGGTGGTGGCCGCGGCGGTGCTGCGGATCGGCGGCAAGGCGCTGAAAACGCCTGCGATGTGGGCGATCGCTGCGGTGGCCTTCGGGCTGATTTTTGGGCTGGGCGTAGGCTTTCCGTGGATCGTGGCCGGGGCTGCGGCGCTGGGATGGATGGGACGGCGAATCGCGCCGGCGCAGTTTCCGGCGGGCGGGGGGCACGGCTGCGGTCATGGGAAAATGAATACGGCGGGAGGAGCCCGCGCGGTGATCGACGATCTGGCGGAGTCGGGCGCGGTGGCGCCGAGCTGGGGCCGGGCGCTGCGGGTGACGGCGCTGTGCGGCGCGTTGTGGGGGGCGCCGATCCTGGCGGCGGCGTGGCTCTGGGGCGGTGCGAGCACGTTGGTTTCGCAGGGAAAGTTTTTCAGCCAGGCGGCGATGGTGACCTTTGGCGGGGCCTACGCGGTGCTGCCCTACGTGGCGCAGCAGGCGGTGGAGAACTACGCGTGGCTGACGGGGCCGCAGATGCTGGCGGGACTGGCCTTCGCGGAGACGACGCCGGGTCCGTTGATCATGGTGCTCCAGTTTGTGGGCTTCATGGGCGGGTGGCATCAGCCGGACGGCGGGCTTTCGCCGCTCATGGCGGCGACCTTGTGTTCTGCGATGACGACGTGGGTGACCTTTGTGCCGTGTTTTCTATGGATTTTCCTCGGGGCGCCGCACATCGAGCGGCTGAGGGGCAACGCGGAGCTGGGCTCGGCCTTGGCGGCGGTGACGGCGGCGGTGGTGGGGGTGATCCTCAATCTCGCGGTGTGGTTCGCGTGGCAGGTGTGGCGGCCGGCGGCGGCGGGCCCGGCGAGCGCGGCCCATTGGAACGGGTTCGCGGTGGCGGTGAGCGTGGCGGCCTTCGTTGCGCTGCACCGGTTTAAGGCGAACCTGATCGCGGTGATCGCGGCGGCGGGGGCGGCGGGACTGGTGTGGAGCTGGTTGTAGCGTGTAGCCTGTGGGCGGGATCGGACGGCTCCGCGAGGCGGGGACGGCGCCCCGCCCTCCATGGAAATTTTAGTGCGAGGTCGGTGAGCAACTTGCGAACAAGCGGGGCAAGTTGGCCTTGTCGGGTGGAAAAACCGCCGCACCTTCGCATCCTTTCCCGCGCCGTGACCGCCGATCCATGCAAGACCCCTTCACCGGACAAGCGACCGTCCTCCAAGGTGGGCGCCATCCCGGCCCCGACGTCCAAGCCGCTCTTCAACACGATCACGAGCGACGATTGGAAGCGTTCGCTCGCTTCGGCGCGGCAGCGCAGAAAGTCGGCATCGGATCGGATCCAGACGATGATCTCGTCCTCTGGGAAGAAGACCAGCTGAGCCTGCTCGCGGGCGCCGACCCGCTTTGGCATGAGCTCGACGAGGCGGCGCGGGCCTTTCGGCGCACCTTGCCGATCGTGCCGCTGGAGGCGTTCGGATTTCCGGATCACGAGCACGAGGATCCGATGGGCGAGGGAAGTCCGCGGCTGCACCGGATCGGCAGCGGCGTGGAGGCGAGCGCGTTTCAATCGGTCCACGACGGCTCGATCTACAAGTTCTACCTGCCGCGCGAAGAAGGGCGCATCGGCGGGACCTTTTCGTTTTCGTGCGCGGGCTCGGCGGACGGACTTGACGCGCCGGCGCTGCATGCGGACGCCTGCCTCGGCAGCTACCGAGATTTGTTGGAGAAACTCGCGCTCATTCTCGCGCTCGACGGCATGCCGACGGAGGTGGTGGGCGTGACGCCGGAAGGCGTGTTGGTGGCGAAGCAACTGCTGGGCGAGCGCCTGCCCGAGGGGGCGGACGTGAGCGCGCTTTTGCCGGAGAGCCTGATCCCGATTCCGGCGCGGTTTTTGCGCGCGCATCGCGACCATCCGCGGCTGGCTTTCGTGAACGGGCGTCCCTGGTTCATCGCCGACACGCACGCGAAGAACCTCGTGCGCGACACGGGCGGGCGGCTGCGGGTGATCGATCTGTTGGCGGCGCCGTTTCCGCGCGAGCTGGCGGAGCAGGATCCGTTGATGCGCGACTGGCTGGCGCGGGTGGCGCTCGATCCGGGCGCCGGGCTGCTGCGCGCGGCGCACGACGACGAGTTGTGAGCGAGGAAGGCGGCGACGGCGCGCCGCCCTCCAGCGCGAGGGCGTTTAGTGCGACAGCGGGTCAGGATTTGGCTGACGGTGCGGCCGCGGCCTTGGCTTTTTCGGCTTCGGCGGTTGCTTTGACTTTGTCGGCCTCGGCTTTCTTGGCGGCTAACTCCTTGGTCGCGGTTTCGTAGGCGGCGGCGACGCTGGCGGAGTAGGATTTTTCGAGATCGGGATAGAGCGCGATGGCGGCTTGGACGGCCTTGGAGTAGTCGGCGCTCTTGCCGAGCTTGGCGTGGAGATACACGGCGTAGGCCTCGACGTTGTCGAAGGAGAGGCGGGAGCTTTTCTTGAGAAACTCGGGACCGCCGAGCGCGGCCACGGCGCCGGTTTCCTTGCCTTTTTTCTTCAGGAAGCCGCTCGCGAGGCCGCCGCCGGGGACGACGCTGCCCAGGCCCTTGGCGGCGGCGGAGCCGGCCTGTTCGCCGGCGATGTTGCCGGCCTGGATCTGGAGCGCCTTTTGCGCCCATTCGGTGAGGGCGCCGTTCTGGTCGACGGGGAGCAGGTATTTGCCGGTGACGCCGGCGATCGGCGCGGCGGCGGGCAACTCGATGTCGTAGGCGGAGTATTGCTGGTTCAGCTCGACGACGCGCTGCACGATGGCGGCGGCGCGGGCGACGCTGTCCGCCGTGTCGGCGCGAACGAGCGAGACGGAGGCGGTGGCGAGGGCGAAGGTGGCGAGAAGGCGAAGCGGGCGGTGGGAGTTCATGCGAAAGGCTTGCGTAAGCGAGGCGCCAACGCGGTCAAGGCCGCCTCCCCGGCTTCGATGCGAATCACGGCAGCGCGGTGATGTTGAGGCGCGCGAAGAAGCGGCCCTGGGTGAAAAGAGCGCCGCCCGCCCAGAGCGTGGCGGTGACGTTTTCAAACCCGTTGCCCTGGGAGCTGACGGTGATTGACGGAGGAATGCCCGCGACCTGATCGCAGGGTTTCCACGTTTGGAGGTCGGTGCTGACCTCGACGGTGTAGCGAAGGCCGCCGGCGGCGTAGTCGATGCCGCGGGCGCCGGTGCCGCCTTCGCGCTCGGGGTAGCGAACGACCAGGATGTCGCGAATCTGGGGATCGACCTCGATGGAGTAGGGGGGCGTGGTGTCGGCGACGCGCGGGTCGAGGCCGAAGGCGTATTCGAGGAGGTTCGCGAGGTTGTCGCCGTCGGGGTCGGCCAACATGCCGGATTGTTCCGCGGGCAGGCCGACGAGCGCGGTGGCGGCCCAGGACTGGAAGAGCATCCGGAGCGTGAGGGTGTTCTCCGCCGTAAAGCCGAGATTGGACGCGGAGTCGGCCAGGTTGAGGACCAGCGTGGTCTCGCCGGGAGTGGTGCCGACCGGCACGGCGAGCGTGACGTCTTGTGCCGCGGTGGTGGCGACGAGCGGCGCGACCGCGATGGCGGTGGAGGCGCCCTCGGCGTCGCGGAAGGAGTAGGCGAGGCCGGTGATGGTTTGCAGGCCGGAGGGGGTCACGTGGAGGAAGCGTTGGGCTTCGGTCCAGGCGCCGGAGGCGTCGCGGAGGCGGAGGTGGAGCGTGTGATAACCGGGGGAGGCCGGGCCGAGATCAAGAGCGACGGAGCGAGGGGCGGAGCGATGCGTTTCGTCCAAGCCGATCGACTGCGCGGTGGCGGGATCGGGGCGTTGGTCCAGCGCGTAGTGGAGACGGTCGGGGCCGAAGGAGGAGAAAGGGAGGATTTGCCGGAAGCTGCGCGGGCCGGGTCGCTCGGAGCCGGAGAGCACGCGAAGGGAAAGCCGGTTCGCCTGGGGGGCGTTCGCGGCGTTCGCCGGGCGAACGAGGACGAGCGTGCCGTCGGCGTCGGGAGTGCCGATGGACGCCGAGGAAAAATCGCCGCCCCAGGCGGTTTCCAGGGCGGGCGCGGCGGCGGGTTTGATCAAATGGAGCCGGCGGAGGACGGTGGGGCCCCAGGCGCCGTCGGCGGTGCGGAAACGAAGGCCGAGCGTGACCTGGGCGCCGGGCGCGGAGGGCAGGGGCAGATCCAGGGCATTGAGCGTGTCCAGCGAGGGGGGCGGATCCGCGAACGGGAGCGGGGTGGCGGAGCCGAGGCCGGGATCGGTGTTGAAGAAGTATTCGCCGGCGGCGGGCGAGGCCGCCCGGGCGGCGGGGAGGGCCGCGGCGAGCGCCAGCGCGAGGCGCACGGAAAGGGGCGCGGGCATGGGCGGCGGGGGGCGTGGAGACTCAGGGACGGGCGCCGACCTTCACGCGGATGGTGACGTTGCCGCCGGGGGAGGCGAAGCCCGGCACGGACAGCTCGTCGATGGTCGGCAGCGGCGGGATGCCGGAGAGGATGTAGGGGTTGGGGCCGCCGAAGGGGCCGATGTGCGTGCCGTCGACGCCGGCGTTGAGCGCGGGGTTGTTGGCGGCGGTGGAAAGCTGGTAGCGGCCGTCGAAGCTGGCGGAGGAGTTTTGGTAGGACGGCATGACGTTCGTCAGCGTCACGCCGGTGAGGTTGCCGGAGCCGATCAGACCGGAGGGGCTGGAGGAGAAGATGTTGTTGCGGAAGGTCGCGGAGGACGAGGTGCTGACCGAGGAGAGGAAGATGTTGTTGTCGGCTTGAAGCGTGACGCCCGTGGTCAGCCCGCCGAAGCCGTAGAGGAGGTTGTTGCGGAGGTAGATGTGGGAGGCGGTGGTGGAGCTGCCGACGTAGAAGCCGTAGTCCGGCATGAGGTTGTTTTCTATCCGCGTGCCGCCGAAGGAGCCGCTCGACGAGGTGAAATAGAGGACCGAGGAACCCTTGAGGAAGCATTGGCTGACGAGGGTGTTGGGACCGCTCACGTTCAGCCGGCCGGAGCCGGACTGCAGGCCGAAGGCGCAGCGGCTCACGGTGACATTGGCGCAAGCGTCGAGGGTGAGATCGTAGGTGAATTCCAAGCCCATCACGAGCGAGCCGTCGGCGGTGCCGGCGCTGGTCGAGGACGTGCGAATGTAGCTTACGGGGGATCCCACGAAAGCCCCGAGCTTGTTCGCCGGGGTGCCGAGGTTGAGCGGCAGGCCGTAACCCGGTCCGATGAGGTTCAGGCGCTTGTTGACGACGGTGAATCCGGCGTAGGCGGTGGTGGAGCCTTCGATCAGGATCGTGTCGCCGTCGGCCGCGGCGTCGATCGCCGCCTGGATGGTGGCGTAGTGGGGCGAGGTGCCGGGGGCGTTGTTTACGCGGAGGGTGGCGGCGGCGAGCGAGAGGGGCAGGGCGAAAAGCCAGGTCAGTGCGAATTTCATGGGGCCGGGGTGGGACTCAGGCACCGATGAAGGAGTAACGAAAGGATGCAAGGGTGAAGGGGTTTCACCCTAAATGACATTTTGCAACAGGACGCCGAACCACGCGCAGGGCGGGGCGTCCGCGCCGGTGGATCGAGCGGTCGTCTTCGGGCAAAGCGACGAAGCGGACCAACTCGGCTTTTGGCTCAGCGCTTCTCGGCGGCGGCGCCGCTCCACTTGAGCTTGGTGCGGACGATGGAGAAGTGGCTGTGGTCGCGGCGCTGGATGAGGCGCAGGCGCGGGGCGCCGAGCGTGATCTCGATCGTTTCGGAAAAGGCGGGGGAGGGCAGGGCGCGGCCGTCGGCGGCGAGGACGAGGCCCCCACTGGCGTCGGAGACGTTGCGCACGCGGAGGCGGACGCCGGCGCGGAAGATGATGGCGCGGTTGCTCAGGGTGTGCGGGCAGATGGGCGTCATCGCGAGCACCTCGGCGCCGGGGTGGATCAGGGGGCCGCCGGCGGAGAGGTTGTAGGCGGTGGAGCCGGTGGGCGTGCTGAAGATGAGGCCGTCGCAGAGGTAGTCGGTGACGAGCTCGTCGTCGGCGTAGACCTCGAGGCGGACGAGGCGGGAGTTGGCGGCGTCCTTGATGAGGAGGTCGTTGAGCGCGAGCACGGGCTCGGCGTCGCCGACGCGGCAGGCGAGGAGGGCGCGTTCGCTGGTGATGAAGTCGCCGGAGAGCAGCGTGGGCAGGCACTCGCGGGCCTCGTCGGCGGTGAAGGGGGTGAGAAAGCCGAGGGTGCCGCGGTTGACGCCGATGAGGGGGATGCCGGTCTTGGCGGCGGCGGGCGCGGCGCCGAGGAGGGTGCCGTCGCCGCCGATCACGCAGCAGGCGTCGACGTCCTGGAAGTGTTCGACCGGGGTGGGGTAGGCGAGGCTGACGCGGGTGGCGACGCCGTGGGCGCGGGCGACGGAGACCAGGTCCTCCGCGAGCGCGCAGGCGCCGGGCTTCTGCTCGTTGACCACGAAGGCGAGGCGGCGGATGGGCGTCATGGGCGGATGCGGAAGCGGAGGAGGGGAACCACGAAAGGCACGAAAGACACGAAAGAAAGACGCGCAAACGAGGATGCACGCAGGGGTGCGGCGGGATTTCGCGGGCCAGGGAGTGTTTTCAAATCTGACATGAGCAGCGTGAGGCAAGAACCCGGTTCGGCCAAGGCGGCCAAGGTGGAGGTGGGCCTTCAGGCCCATGCCACCTGGGACAACACCGGCCCAACCGGGTTCTTGTCTCACCCGAAGGGCCGGGCCGGAGTCGCACTCGGGCGGCGTTGGCTGCGAGGGGCAGGGCCGTTCAGGCCCAGCTCCCTCGCTCCCGCCTTGCCCGCGCGCGGCTGCGATCCCGGCGCTGCTCATGTCAGATTTGAAAACACTCCCTAAGCGCTTTTCTCGAGTCCGAGGAGAAACTCCCGGTTGCCGTCGGTGCCGGTGATGGGGCTGTCCATCACGCCGACGAGCACGGAGCCGGGCAGCTCGGCGAGGGCGAAGGCGCGGATCTCGGCGAGGACGCGCTCCTGCACGGCGGGGTCGCGGATGACGCCCTGGCCCTTGTCGACCTCGGCCTTGCCGGCCTCGAACTGGGGCTTCACGAGCGCGACGAGCGTGCCGCCGGGGCGGAGCACGGGCCAGACCGGCGGGAGGATGTGGCGCAGCGAGATGAAGGAGAGGTCCATCACGACCGCGTCGTAGCTCGGGCGCGGTAGGATGGCGGGGGCGAGGTGGCGGGCGTTGACCTGCTCGAGGTTGGTGACGCGCGGGTCGGCGAGGAGCTTGCCGTGAAGCTGGGCGCGGCCGACGTCGAGGCAGGTGACGGACGCGGCGCCGGCCTGGAGGGAGCAGTCGGTGAAACCGCCGGTGGAGGCGCCGACGTCGAGCACGTGGGCGCCGCGCAGATCGAGCGGGAAGCGGTCGAGCCAGCCCTGGAGTTTTTCTCCGCCGCGGGAGACGAAGCGGCTGGTCTCGGCGAGGGCGACGGGGAAGTCGGCGGGGTATTCCTTGCCGGGTTTGTCGAGGCGCTCGGTGCCGGAGCGGACGAGGCCGGCCATGATGTAGGCCTTGGCCTTGGCGCGGGTGGGCGCGAGGCCGCGGGCGACGAGGAGTTCGTCGAGGCGGAGCTTTTTGGACGAGGGCGAGGACACGCGGCGGAGATGAACGCGGCGGAGCGGGGCCGCGGCAAAAGAAAACCAAGCGCGAGGCCGACGCGGCGGCTCGCAGCTCGGTCCAAGTTTGACAATAAATTGGCCGGTCGGAACCTGCGTATCCCGCTCTCGCGCGCCCGGCTTTCTCCCTCATCCCCATGCGTTGGTCCGTCTTTTCCCAACCGGAGTCCACCGATCTCCTCTGGCAGGCCTGCCTGCTTGGCGGCTGGATGAGCGCGGCGGTGTTCAGCGCGCGTTGGAGCGGACTGGGGGAGCGCTGGCGGCCCTGGGCCAACGTGCTCAGCCTGGCGGCGGGTCCGGTCGGCTGGGGCGCGCATTTGTTGCCGCTCGCGTGGGAGCGCTGGCTGGGCGGACGCGTGGGCGAGGCCAGCACGGAAGGCTACGAGCGGATCGCGCACGGCATCCTGACCGCGGCCCTGGAGAAAGGCGCCAGCGACGTGCACATCGAGGCGCAGGAAAAGGGTTACGCGGTGCGTTTCCGGCAGGTCGGCTTCATGCGCGAGCATCTGAAGCTGAATCGTCGCGGCGGCGAGATGCTGGTGGCGGTGTTCAAGGTCTTCGCGGATCTGAACACGGCCGAGAAGCAGCATTTGCAGGACGGGCGCTTTCGCTGGACGGATCCGAAGTCGGGCCACGTGCTCGACGTGCGCATCTCGACCTCGCCCGCGCTGAGCGGGGAAAAGGTCGCGCTGCGTCTGTTGAACCGCCCGGCGGTGATGTTGCGCTTGGACAAGATCGGCATGTCGCAGGAGATCTGCGAGGCGATCCGTCGCAACCTGCGCCAGCCGGAGGGGCTGGTGCTCGTCGCGGGTCCGACCGGTTCCGGAAAAACCTCCACGTCCTACGCGCTGTTGCAGGAGGTGTCGGGGCCTTCGGTCAACACGGTCACGATCGAGGATCCGGTGGAGTATGCGCTGCCGCACGCCACCCAGATCGGCATCAACCCGAAGATGGGGGTGACCTTCGAGTCGAGTCTGCGCACCGTGCTGCGGCAGGACCCGAACGTGATTTTCATCGGCGAGATGCGCGACCCGGAGTCGTTCAAGATCGGCGTGCGTGCGGCGATGAGCGGCCACCTGGTGATCAGCACGATGCACGCGCGGGACACGGTGAGCGCCCTGACCGCGTTGCGAAACCTCGACCTCGACCGCCAGGTCTTGTCCGCGGCGGTGCGGATGCTGATCTCGCAACGGCTGATGCGGGAGCTCTGCCCGGCCTGCCGGGTGTGGGTGGCGCCGGACGAGGACACGCGCGACTTTTTCGCCCAGCACGCGGGGCGGCGCGCCCTGCCGGACCGGGTGGCGCAGCCCTCGGCGGCAGGGTGCCCGCGCTGCCAGCAGGGCTTCGTCGGCCGCACCGGCGTGTTCGAGGTGCTGCGGATCGACGGGCAGGCGCGCCAATGGATTTCCGAAGGGGATTCGGAGAACGCGTTGCGCGAGGAACTGCGCGAGAGCGGCTTCATCTCGATGCGGGAGCACGCCTGCATGAAGCTCGCGGCCGGCGAGGTGTGGATCGACGACGCGGTGCGCGCCCTCGGGCTCCAGGAGGGATGAAAAGGGACCGACGTTTTTGCCGCCGATGAACTATCTCACCGACCTTACGATCCTCTGCCTGGCCGCGGCCTTGGTGCTGGGCGGCGTGGCGCTAGGCCAGCGGGTGGGCGCGGTCGCCGCCTGCTGGGGCGCCGCGGGCGCGGCGATCGCGTTGCGCTTCGCGGACCGGATGTGGCGGCCCGTGTTCACCGAGATGCGCGGAGGCGACCCGGGGCTGGACATCGAGTTCTGGCTGCCGGTCTCCTTCGGCCTCCTGTTCGCCGGCCTCTTCCTGGCCGTGGTGGCCGTGATCGCCTGGGTAAAGCCGCGGCCTCGCGAATTCGTGCTGCCGGGACGGGCCGGAGAGGTCCTGAGTTTTCTGGGCGGCGGCGTAGCGGGGGCGTTTGTCCTGCTCGCGGTGATCCAGTCCCAGGTGATGTCCGCGGACGCCGGGAAGCGGATGCCGCAGGCCCTCGAGTGGGCGAGGCCGGTCCTGGGCGTGCTCGGACAGGAACGGCTCGCTCCGCCGAAGTCCGGCGCCGGCGCGCCGGTGGCGGGGCGCTAGCGGCCGTTCAAATGAAGTTATGACCGTAATCGCTTGGGTGACGTGGTGGGATTAACCACTAAGGAAACGGCCCAAAGGGCGTTTCTTTGGATATTGAGCGCGGCTTATGGAAGCCGCGGCGGCGGGTGTCGATGGGCGGCCAATGGCCGCAGGCGATGACCAAACAGCGGCTAGGTTATAGTTGAAAAGCGCTAGCCGGAAATCCGGCGGCTACAGCGCGCCGAAGGCGGCGAGGAAGGCGCGGGCGAGGATCATGCAGCCGGCGGGTTGCGGGTGAATGCGGTCCCAGGCGAGCGCCATGGGATGGACGTGGGCGGCGACGGCGTCGAAGGCGGCCTGCGTGTCGACGAAGGTGGCGCCGTGCTCGGCGGCAAGGCGGCGGACAATGGCGCCGTATTCGTCCATGCGGACGCGCATCGGGTCGGCGAGGTGGGTCTCGATGAAAAAGGGCGTGGCGAGAACGAGGCGCGAAGGCGCGGCCAGCGTGGGAAGGGTGTGGCGGACCAGTTCTCCGAGGGTGCGTTCGTATTCGGCGGGAAGCACGTGGGTCTCGGCGCGCAGCGGGGTGTCGAACTGGCGCCAGACGTCATTTATCCCGATCATGATCGCGACGGTGTCTGGCTTGAGATCGAGCACGTCGGTTTGCCAGCGCGCGGCGAGGTCTCGGACGGTGTGGCCCGAGGTGCCGCGGTTGAAAACGCGAACGCGGTCCTGGGGGCGGGTGGCGAGCAGCCACGACTCGACCAGGGAAACGTATCCGCGTCCGAGGCCCGGGGTGCCCCAGGGTGCGGGTTCGCCCATGGGCTCGCGGCCGGCGTCGGTGATGGAGTCGCCGATGAAGAGGAGGCGGGAGTTCGGGACGAGGAGCGAGGTCATGGGGACAACGGCGGCAGCGAAACGGCTCCGCCGTTCCGCTACGAGAGCTTTTGGCGCGCCGGGGACCAGCAGGTGGTGCGGCCGCCGATGGTGGCGCGTTCGAGCGGCTTCTTGGTGCGCGGGCAGAGGCCGCCGTCCTCCCAGCGGTGTTGGAAGAGCCAGCTTTTCGGCGGGTCGGGCCACTCGGGCGTGTCGGCCTCGCCGATGAGGCGGAGGGCTTCGCGGGCCACCCAGACGGTCTCGGCGTGGAGTTTTTTGATCTCGGCGGGCGAAAGGTCGCCGCAGCGGCGTGCGGGATGGATGGCGGCGCGCCAGAGGATCTCGTCGGCCATCCAGTTGCCGATGCCGGGGAAGCGCTCCTGCATGAGGAGCACGGCCTTGATCGGAGCGCGGGCTCGGCGTAACAGAAAGTTGGATACGGATTCGGGCGTGAAGGCGGGGGAGGTGATCGCGGGTGCGATCTGCGACCACCAGTCGGGGGCTTCCGCGCCTTCGTGGAAAAGCACGAGGCCGAACATGCGGAAGTCGGAGAACACCAGGGACCGGCCGACGCCCAGGGCGGAGGGCGCGGCGAGCTGGTCGAGGATGAGGTGGTCGGGTTTGGCGTCGGGCAGGCCGGCGGGGCGCACGACCAGTTCGCCGGTCATGCCGAGGTGGAGGCCGAGCCAGAGTTGGGCGCCGTCGGCGGCGGTGAAGCGGAAGAGCATCTGCTTGGCGGCGGCCGCGGACGAGTCGAGGCGTGCGCCGGCGAGGCGGCGGGCGAGGAGCGCGCAATCGACGCCGCGCAGCACACGGGCGCGCGGGTGCAGGCGCACACCGGAAACGATTTGGCCAAGGCCGGGGTTCCAGCGGCGGCGGACGTATTCGACTTCGGCGAGTTCGGGCATGGGCGGAGTAGGGACGGCGGGAAGAAGCCGCGGGCGGGGCGGGGAGCAAGCCGGGCCGCGGGGTTTTGCGCGGCCGCGTGCTCAGGCCAATTCCCAGGCGTAGGGATGCGAGCTGAGGAGTTTGTGGCCGGTGTCGGTGAGCCAGGCCACGTCCTCGATGCGGCAGCCGCCGAGGCCGGGGTAGTAGAGCCCGGGCTCGACCGTGACGACGGCGCCGGTCTTGAGGGGCTCGTGGACCGGGGAGCTGATCCGCGGGGCCTCATGCACCGCGAGGCCGAGGCCGTGGCCGGTGCCGTGGAAGAAGCCGACCGCGCCCTTAGGCGTGGCTTTGGTCTCGTAACCGCGCGCGGCGAAAACCTTCACGCATTCGGCGTGCACGGCGGAGGCGATGGCGCCGCCGCGGAGGACCTTTCGCGCGGCTTTTTGCGCGGTGGCGACGGCGTCGACGAGGGCGCGTTGTTCGGCGGAGGCGCGGCCCTTCAGGTAGGTGCGGGTCATGTCGCCGTGGTAACCGGTGGCGGCGTGGCGGGGGAAGATGTCGACGATGATCAACTCGTGCGGACGGAGCGGACCGTGGCCGCGGCAGTGCGGGTCGCAGGCCTGGTCGCCGCCGGCGACGATGGTGTCGAGGGCGAGGCCGCCGGCCTCGAGGCAGGCGATCTCGATGGCGAGGCGGACGCGTTCGGAGGTGAGCGGCTGGCCGTCGAGCAGGAGCTTTTTCCCGGAGATCTTCGCGCGGCGGAGGAGCGATTCGGCGGCGGTGAAGCCTGCGGCGGCGACGCGGTTGCCCGCGCGGATGGCGGCGGCCTCGCGGGCGGTCTTGATCTCGCGTTCGGGCAGGACCGCGTCGGTGGCGACGGTGACGTCGAGGCAGCGGGCGCGCAGGCGTTCGAGCAGGCCGGCGGGGAAATCGTCGGGGACGACGAAGCGGGAGATGCGAAGCTTGGCTGCGAGGAGGGCGATGATGTCGGCGGGGCCCGGGCGCACGTCGGGACGCGCCTTCCGAGCCTCGGCCTGGAGCGGTTCAAGCGGCAGGATCTCGTCAAAGGCGGACTCCTTCAGACCGCGGCTGAATTCGAGGGCGTTGAGCACGGCGATGGAGCGGTCGCGGTGGTGTAGCGCGAGGAAGGGGTCGTGGCACTCGAAGCGGCCGAGATAGAGCAAATCGCGACTGGCGGAGGTGTCGGCGTAGAAAAGCAGGGCGGGGGCGGCCGGTTTGGCGGACATGGCGCCCAGAAAGAGAGATGCGGCGCCGAAATGGAAGAGGAGTTGTGCGGGCGGGCGCCGGCGCCTAGGACCCGGGAATGAGCATTTTTGAAATCACCCGGATCGGAGCGATGGTGGCCGCGCTGGCCTTGGCCGGCTGCGCCCGGGGCGGGGATGCGGGCGCTTCGCACGGGGAGCCGAAAGTGGCGACGGGCGCGGAGGCCAAGGGCACGGAGGCCTACTTCCCCCTGACGGTGGGCGGCAAGACGCTGCGCGTTCAGGTGGTCGTGACGCTGGACGAGCAGCAGCGCGGATTGATGGGTCGTCGCGACCTGGGCGAGTCCGACGGCATGATCTTCGTCTACCCGATGCCCCAGCAAATGAGCTTCTGGATGCGCAACACGCCGACGCCCTTGGACATCGGATTTTTCACCGCGGACGGGACCTTGGGCGAGGTTTACGCGATGTATCCCTTCGACGAGACGCCGGTGCGTTCGGCGGGCTCCGATTACACCCTGGCCTTGGAGATGAACCAAGGCTGGTTCGCGAAGCAGGGGCTGAAGCCCGGGGCCAAGCTGAACCACGCCGAACTGGCGGAGGCGCTGCGCGCGCGTGGCTTCCGTCCCGAGCGCTACGGAGTGAAGACGGACTGATCGCCGTCCGTGCTCCGGCGGAGGTCGGCGAGGTCGAGCCTCGCCGGGAGGGGCGTTGACAGTCGATGGCCGCGGGGTTTCGTCGGCTTTTCTCCATGCAAAACCCCGGTATTCATAAAACATTGGGCGCCTTGGCGGGGCTTTTCGCCATCGGCGCTTTCGCCCATGCCGACACGATCGAGACCAGGAGCGGCGCGCGTCTGGTCGGCTCGGTCAAGGCGGTGAGCGGCGGCTCGATCGTCCTCGAGACGGACTACGCCGGCCCGATCACCATCAAGCAGGCCGAGGTCGTGAAGCTCGAGATCGAGAAGCCGCTCGTGATCCGCCTGGCCGGCGGCACGACGATGGAAGGCACCGTCACCGCGACGCGCGACGGCAAGCTCACGATCAACGGTCAGGACGGCACGATCACTACGTCGGTCGACAAGGTCGCCACGACCTGGGTGCCGGGGCAGACCGATCCGGCGGTTCTCCAACTGATGCGGAAATGGCAATACGAGGCCTCCTTCGACCTCTCGGGCAAGACGGGCAACAGCGAGCAGCTCGGCTACGGCGGCGGCGCGAAGGCGACGTTGGCCGGCCCGGAGGACGCCCTCGTGTTCTACACCGACTTCAGCTATCAGCGCACCAACGGTCTCAAGTCGGAGGACAAGCTCCGCGTGGGCGTCGACTACTCGAGCTACCTGAGCAAGCTCGTCACCTGGTATGCGCGCGACGAGGGCGGCTACGACAACGTGAAGGACATCAGCTTCTACAACGTCGCGGCGGCCGGCTTCGGTTACGATTTCATCAAGAACCCGCCGAAGCAGAAGCTCACCGGCCGCGCCGGTCTTTCGTATCGCTTTGAAGACTACGGAGCGCCGGCGACGGACGACGTGCGCAGCGCGGGTCTCGACCTCGGGCTCGCCCACCATTACCACTTCGAGAACGCGGTGATGAACAACTCGATCACCTACGTGCCGGCCTTCGAGGATTTCGCGAACTACCGCGCGATCCACGACTCGAACCTCGAGTTCCCGCTGGCGGGCAGCTGGAAGTTCCGGGTCGGCGTGAACAACGACTACACGAGCAAGCCGAGCCCCGGCGTGGAGAAGCTCGACACGACCTACTACGGGAAATTCGTGCTCAATTGGGAGTGATCTCCGGCCGCGGCGGGGGCCGTCCCGTCGCGTTCGGGCCTCCTCGTTTTCACACGCCCGCCGCGAGGCTTTCGCGGCGGGCTTTTTTGTGCCTGCATGGGGCGATGTCGCGCGCGAAGAAAACCGTTTTGCCGGGGAAAGGCCCGAAGCCGTGGCGTGTCGCCGTGTTCGGGGACACGCACGATCGTTTCCCTTCCGATCTGCCCGGACGTCTGGCGGAGGCGGACGAGATCTGGCATCTGGGCGACGTGTGCGAACCGTCGACGCTGGTCGAGTTCGAGCTTCTGGGCCTCCCTTTGCTTGTCGTGCGCGGAAACAACGACTGGCACGAGGCCTGGCCACTGACGCGCAGGCTGGAGCGAGGCGGACGCGTGTTCCACCTGGAGCACATCGCGCCGCGGCGCGCTCCGCCGGGCGCGGAGTTCGTCCTGAGCGGGCACACGCATGTGCCGGCGGACGAGACCGACGCGGCCGGGGTGCGTTGGTTGAACCCCGGCTGCGTCACGCGGCCCCGCGCCGTGGTGCGGAGCTTCGCCTGGCTGGAGATCGCGCCGGACGGCGCCGTGGCCTGGGAGCTGGTCGTGCTGTGAGCGAGGTGCTGGAGTTGCTGGGGCCGATCTTCCTGCTGGTCGCCTTGGGCGCGGGATTGCAGCGGGTGGGCTTTTTTCGGCCGGGCGTGGTGCCCGGATTGAACCGGCTGTGTTATTGGGTGGGGTTGCCCGCCCTGATCGTCGCGAGCCTGGCGCGCGGCGGCGCGGGGGCGGGCGCCGGCTGGGCGGCCTGGGGCGGGCGGGGATTGGCGGTCATGGCTTTCACGACCCTGACGGTGGCGATCCTCGGCTGGCTGGTGTCGGCGGGCTTGAAGCTGCGCTGGTCGGAGCGCGGCACCTTCACGCAGGCGTTTTTTCGCGGGAACTTGGCGTTTGTCGGTTTGCCGATCCTGCTGAAGGCGCCGGGCGTGGACGCCGCGGCGCTCATGCTTCTGCTGGCTCCGATGATGGTGCTCTACAACGTGCTCGCGGTCGCCGCGTTGGTGGCGAGCCGGCACGGGTTGCGTTGGTCCACGGTTCGACCGCTGGCGGGGGAATGGCTGCGTAATCCGATCATCTGGGCGAGCGCGGTCGGCGGGGCGGCCTATGTGCGCGGCTGGGTGTTGCCAGGCGCGGCGGGCGAGACGGTCGCGCTGCTCGGCAAGATGTCGGTGCCGCTGGCCTTGGTGACCATCGGGGCGGTGCTCGCGGCCCTGCCGACGGGAGCGTGGCGCGGCGCGACGTGGGCGGCGGCGGCGGGCAAGGTGCTTTTGTCGCCGCTTTTGGGCTGGGGCTTGGCGAGCTGGCTCGGCATCGCCGGGCCGGAGCGCCTGATGTTGCTGGTGGGGCTGGCCTGCCCGACGGCGGTCGTTTCCTACACGATGGCGGGCGAGATGGGCGGTGACGAGGCCCTCGCGGCCCAGGCGGTGGTTTTGAGCACCTTGGCGTCCGCCCCGGTGCTCGCGCTGATTTTGGCCTGCGCGTGAGGGGCCGGGACGATGGCGTCAGGAAGCGCGGTTGCCTCCGGGGGAACGTCCGGGCAGCATAGGGGTCGATTCCCTTCTCTCTTATGAAGATTACCCTCGGGTTTGCCATGGTTTTGGCGGGCGGCGCGCTGGTCACGGGCGGTTGCGCCACGAAGCGGGATGGACGGGTGGTGAACACCCGCCAGCCCGGACCGGCGATCGGGACCGCGGTGGGCACGGCCGCGGGCGCGATCGCGGGCAACGCGGCCGGCGCGGTGGTGGGCGCGGGCGAGGGTTTCGCCGGCGCGAGCGCCTCGGCCTTCAACGGCGAACGGCGCGTGGTGCGTAGCTGGCGGACGGAGACGACGTCCGACGGGCGCACGATCCGCGTGCCGGTGGAGATCGAGGTCGACGAATACGGGCGTCCCCTGGACGGAGGCGTCGCAAGCGCGGGAACGGCAACATCCGGGGCCAAGCGCGGTCCTCGCTGAAAGGCTGAGCCGATCCGGCTCGGAAAACGGCTTCGCCTGCGGGGTGTAGATCGGGTGACGGGCTTGGCGGGCGCGATTTGGGCAGGCAAACGGTTCGCTCGCTAGGGTGAGCGCGGTTTGCCGTGTCTGGGATGGACAGAAAGCAGCACAAAAAGCCCCGCTCGGCGACGAGCGGGGCCTTGAGCGTGGAGAGGCGGGACACGAGGCTTAGCCGGCGGGCGCGGGATCGACGGGGACCTCGGGCGCGACCGCCTGGACCTCTTCGGAGTTGTCCGAGTCGGCCACCCAGTTGCGGGCGTGAACCCGATAGAAGTAATCGACGCCCTCTTCGAGATCGCCGTCCACGTAGACATCGAAGTTGCGGGGAAGCTCGGCAATTTCCTCCCATTGACCATCGGCGCCGATCCGGCGTTCGACGATGTAGGTGCTTTCGTTGTTGGCGTTGTCGGTCCAGAGCAGAAGAGCGGAGAGCGCGCCCTGATCATCGGTCGCCAAGGTGGCGCTAAGATCCGTGGGGGCGGCGGGAGGCAGGATGGTGAAGTCCGGAAAGACCGAGCGAGACACGTATTTGGCCGAGCCCAAGGTGATGCTGAGGGGCGCGAGGCCGAGGTGGGTGTAGTTGGCCCGGCTGGTGGCGTTTTCGAAGTAATCGTGAGCGTGGTAGCCGACACCCCGGAGCGTGGTCGCGGCGGGCGCAAGGAACGCGGGCTGGTAGCCGGGCTCAGAGGCTTTGGCCGGAAGCTTGATGGTCCGGATGGAGTAGACCGCGGTGCCTCGGGCGTTCATCAGGAACATGTGGCGGGGCAGCAGGGAGGTCGGCCAGTTCGGAAACCAATTGCTGGAGTAGTCCAGCTTGAAGCTGGTGGAGATCGTGCCGCTGGCGTTTGAAACGCGTCCGCTGGCGTCGAAGTTTTCGGTCGTGCGCTGGAAGTATTCGCCGAAGGAGAGCGTCATCCCGTATTCGAGCGGGGTCGTGACGAGGTCGGTGACATCAGGCAGCATCGGAGGCGTTTCGAAGTAGGCTCCTGTGCGGCGGTCGCGCGAGGTCAGATAAATGCGGTAGGGATTGGTGGCGAATTCCTTGACGGTGCGGGCGGGGGCACGAACGGCGACCATATCGAGGTAAAAATTACGGGTGCCCTCGTAATTCCAGTCTCCATTGACTGTGAAGGCGTTATGCTGTCCGGCTTGGTTCAGGAGGTCCGAATATAGTCCTACCGGTCCCAAGTCGCGGATGGGTTTAACGGTCTCGGTCGTGACCGGAGCGACCGGATCGGGAGTGGTAAGGTCACCATCGCTGATCGGGGTTTCGGCGGTGCGTGTTTGGACGACATCGCTGACCGTGCGGGTCCACATGATCGTGAAGGGGACGACCTCGACGAATTCGGGATCCACCGGTGCGGGAACTTCTTGGGCGCGTGCGGGGGCGACGAAGCCGATGAGCCCGCTGGAGACGGCGGCCAAGGCGGAGTAGGCGGAAAGTTTCATGGTTATAATCGTTTAGATTAAGATAACGCGGCGCTTGGCTGTGATCAGGGGGTGACGAAGAACGGATTGAAGGGGTTCGCGGTCATCACGTTTTCGGGCGAGGTATCGGGATAGACCGAGGCGTAAACGAGCTTCGGGGTGCCGATTTGAAAATTGACGACGGCCAAGCCTGCGATGTCGGCGGCGGGTGTTACGCTCGCGCCGGAGAATTCTCCCACCCCGCTCAGGCGGAGGAGACCGATCGGGAAGTGAAAAACGGGTTCGTCGACGCTTTGAAAGGTAAGCGTGGCGGTGCCCCAGCTAAGGAGTTTATCGATCGTATAGGTGACGGGAACGGTTCCGCTGCGGATGATCTGGAGGTTGTGGTTAAGCTCCACATAGTTGTTGGTGAAGCCCTTGCCGCTGATCGGGTAGCCACCGATGTGTTGTTCGGTGTAGGACTGCGTGTTGTAGGTGTAAGTGAGGTTGAGCGCGTCGTTGATGCGGACACGCAGCCCCGCGGTTTCGTTTTTCGCGTAGAGGTCGTAGTTGGCCACCGCGTCGGCCAGATCCGTCACGATAGGGCGGACGGCCACCAGCTGCCAGCCGCCCGGGGAGGTCGCGGTGATGGCGGGAGCGTCCGGGATCTGCCCCTTGAGCTGAAGCGAACGCAAAACTTGTTGGGGAGTGATCGGAAACGTGTCGGCGCTCGTGACGATGCGGGTGCCGCCGGAGACCGTGCTGGTGACGCTTTTGCTGGTGGTGAGGGTGTAGGAGAGGGTCACCGTCGATTCGGTGAGAAGCGATTCGAACTCAGGGACGGTGGCTTGTGCCGTGAGCCGGGAAGCGCCGACCGACGCAAGAACGGCGGCCACAATAAGGCTGAGTTTGGAGTAGTGCATGGTGGCTGAGGTATTGTTCAGGAAAGACGTTGTCAGGATGACGGGGTTTCCGAGCGCAGCGTGGGCTCGGTCGGAACCAGGGCGAGAAATTCGGCGGCCTCCTTGAGCAGCGCGGCTTCCTCGGCGGATTTGGCCGTCGAAGCCGCTTCTTTTAGGTAAGGAATAGCCAAGGGCGAACTCAGTCTAATGAGGGCTGTGCGTGCTTCCTCGCGAACGGTGGCGTCCTCGTGTTTGAGGTAGGTCGCAATGGTGGAGAGCGATTGTTCGGCGGGGAGCGTGGCGAGGCGGATGATTTCATCTCGCTGCGCCTGATTTGGAAAAAGTTCCGGAATCGGATCGCCCTTTCGGATGCGCACGGGGCCGGTTTTCGGGAGTTTTACGGCTCCCGAGGGGACAGGATCCTGCTTTGCTGGGGGGGGGGTTGGGCGGCCGGCAATTCCGCCGCGACGACCATGCGGTTGTTGATGTCGACCGGATCTCCCGCCGGGGGTGGCGGGGTTGCGGAATCCGTGATCGGGTCGTCGACCGGACCGGGGGCCGCATTTCGTGTGTATACGAGATAGCCCACCGTCAGCAGCGCCATTGCCGCGCCGGATCCGATCAAGATGTTAGTGCGCCTGCGCATGCTCGTCGAAACGAGTGCCGTCGATACGAGGGATCAGAACGGCAGGCTGGCCGCGCCGGCAAGGATCTTGAACGTGCCGGACAGCGTTTCGGAGCTGCCGGGGAGGGGCGGGAGCAGCAGATAGCCCCCTCCGATTTCAAGGCCCTCGTAGGGGGCGAGCTTCTGAAGGAGAACGCCGCTGACGGGGACGCGACGAACCGTGGCTTTGGTCGACGGCGGAATCGCCGGATCCGTTACGAGGAACGACCCGCTGAAGCTGCCGGTGGCGGAGTTGACGGTAAGGCTGAGTTTGGCGGTGTTGGTATCGGCTACGCTCACCTTGCCGTTTGCGCTGAAGTTGAGGTTGACCGGAAGGGCTCGCTCGTTGGCGTCGGCGTTCGAGACGCCGGGGGCATCAATCAGGACAGTGACCGCGCCTTCTTCGGCGAGGCCCAAGGAGAGCGGGAAGGAGCCGCTGGCCGGTTTCACCCACGGAGCAACGGTGAAAAGGTAGGAAAGGGTCGGATAACCTTGGGGATAGACGCGATCTTTGAGCGACTCCGGCTTCTTCACGTAGAGGCGATGGTCGGATTCCTCCGCGACGTTGTAAGCTCCGATCAAGCTGCCGTTTTGTCCGATGAATTGGAAGCCGCCGGCGACCATTCCGCCCGAACCGGTAAAGGCGCGCTGGGCGATGCGATAGGTGGCATCGGACGAGCCGCGCAGACTGGCGGTGAAGGCCACGCCTTCGGCGGAGCGTCCGCGGACCGTGGCGACGCCGGTTTTGCCGGTGATCTTGATATTGGTGAAGCCCTCGCCCGCGGGGATGGGAAGCACGGAGTCGGGATAGACTTTTTCAGGTTTGATCAGCAGTCCGTTGTAGTTGCCCGCCCAGAGCGCGGGTTGCGCGGAGGTGAATCGTCCGAGCGGAGCTCCGTCCGTCGCTTGGGCGAGCAGCACCGTGTCGTTGTTGCTCAGGGTGGCGGAAAGAACGGTGGAGCCGGTGACGTCGAAGGGTTCGGCGAGGCTGACGTTCAAGTAGAGCGGAGAGCGCGAGGCGCCACGGGAGATTTCGATCGGGGATGTCTGCGCGTTGCCGGCGGTCCGAAGATTTTGGTCGAGGACGAGATTGCTGCGGAACGAGTAGGCCTTGCCATCGGCGAGATCGAAATAGGAGCCGGTGAAGCTGCCGTTTTGGGCCACCGTGAAGTTGATTTTTCCGTAGGGGACCACGGGGGCTGAGGGCGTTACCACAAGAGCTTCGAATCCGCCGCTGAGGAACGAGGACAGCGGGCTGACGAAGAATTGAAGGATGAAGGTCTGGGCGTTCTTTTTCTTGCCGTCGGTGGAGCCATATACGACGCGATAAGTGCCGGCCTTGGCGTCGATTATGCCGGTGATTTCGCCGGTTTCCGGATTGATCGACAGTCCCTTGGGCAGCCCGGTGGCGAAGTAGCCGCCGCCGTTGGTCGGAGCGGGGATGGTGCCGGCGGCGATGTTCACCGAAACGGTGCCCAGCATTTCGGTCTCCACCGCGGGAAACTCCGTGATCGTCAACGTGGCGGAGCGGCTGGCGGAGGTGCCCACCTCGTCGGTGGCGAGGACGCGGTAGCGATCACCGTTCATGTCTAGGCTGGTCACGATGCTGAGAACGGACGTCTGGGTGCCGCTGAACGAGGTGTCGTCGCTCAGCGTCGTCCACGTGTTGGTTCCCGCCGCCTGGCGCTGCCACTGGTAGGTGGCTTCCGCGCCGGTGTAAGCGGCGCTCGCGGTGAAGGTCGCGGTGGCGCCTTGTTCCACGATCGTGCCGACAGGGGAGGTGATGAAACCGGGGCGGACGGTCGAGGCCTTGAGGCCAAGAGTGAAAAGGCCCGCGCGCTTGTTGTCGCCATCGATGGCGATCTGATAGTCGACGCCGTCTTCGGCGATGAAAGAGGCGGTAGCGGTGTATCCGGTGCTTCCCGAGGAGGCGGTGCCGCTTCGGGTGACGAGTTTAAGCGTGGTCAACGCGTCGCCCGTGTAGATCGCGATGATGGGCGGGAAGGTTTTGGACTTGGCCTCGAGGGTCACGGATTTGCGTGAGTCGGGGCTGCGCCAGGTCGTCCAGACCGAATGATCGGACGATAGCGTGGAGTTGCTACCGTGGTCCGGTTCGCCCTCTTCGCTGGTAAAGGTGGAGTTGTTCCCGGTGACGGTGAAGTTGGTGCCCGCCATCTGGGTGCGATCCGCAAAGGCGTCGCTGAGGGCGTCTTGAACGAAGCGATGAACGTAGGTGTAACGATTGGGGCTTCCGATGTTATACGCCATCAGGCCGGAGAGATATACTGCGCCGGGCTCCACCTCGTATTGATAGGACGTAAAGGATGTTTGCGTGCCCAGATAGGAGGAGGACGAATAGTCGGTGGCGACGACATCGTAGACATCCTTCGGCGCGGGACCGAGGAGCGTGATGCCCCAGACCGTGAAATTCACGCCGGCGGCCTCGATGCTGACGGTGCCCGCCACGGGCGCGGTCCATTTGAACCAGACCGATGGAAAGGGGTGCGGAATAGCATATTGCAACTCCGGCAGCTGGATCATGAAGTTGTCTTCGGTGACCCCGTTTACGTCGCCTTGGAGCCGGTTGATCAGCACATTCGCATCGAGCTGCGTGGCTTTGGTGATATTGTCGTTCGCGGGCGCCCCGTAGGAAAGGAGGGGTGCAAGCGTGGTGAGAACGGAAAGCGACAACGCGGCAAAATATCTCATGGCGATCGGTAGGGCGGGGAACGCGTAGAGGAGTCGACTCTCCTCTTTGCGTCGAACAGATAAAATCGGAAAATCAAGGGAACCGCGCCATGGCAATTGGCGCGGCTTCGAGTTGCCTTGCGGGAAAATAGCCCGAATTTTCCGGCCCATGGCGAAACGCACGCGCTGGCTTTTGGTGATTTCGGTTATGCTGCTGATCGGCGCTTTGATGTGGCGGATGGAGACTTCCACTCGTCCGCATCCCGCGTCCGTTCCGGACACGAGGGTGACTCCCTCGCTTCCCGGGGGAGAGGTCAAGGGGGCCGCCCCGGTCGCCGGGGTCGTCCCGGCCCAAGGGCTTGGCCGCGAGGGGGAGGTATCGGAGCCGCCCGCCGTCGAGGGGGCGAGCGCCCAGGAGGAGGGCAAAACCGCAAACAGCTTGCCTACGGTGTCCGACATCCTGGCCGAGCCGGACGACGATTACGTGCGCGTGGCCAAGAAGCTTGCCGCGATCACCGTGAACCCGCGTGTCGCGATGGCCGAACGCGAGGAGGCTTTGGCGCATGCGTTAAACCTTTCCGCCGGTAACGAGGCCGAGGTGCTGACGCCCCTGATCAAGGATCCGAACCTCCCGGACGATCTGGCCGAGACGATTCTGTCCGAGGCCTTGAACCGTCCGCTTGGGTATCAGGCCGATCTCTACCTGGTGGCTCTTGCCGAGCGCAAATCACCCGAAATGCAGACGAAAATTCGTGAGCACCTCGCGTTTTTGATCGGTGGCGAGGACAAGGGACCCGATCCCGCGGATTGGAGCGCGGCGATCAAGGCGGCGAAAGCGGAGTGGCCGCAGTGATGGCGGGGGCGGGGGAGCCGGGCCGTCGGGCGTCTTGGTTTGCCCGGGCGCAAGCGTGAGCGGGCGGACGGCCTCCCGCTATTCTTCGTTCGCCTCTTCTTGGCCGGCCGGCGTCCGGTGTTGTCGGGTGCCGCGTTTGCTTTATCGCGATACCGGGGCGTCGGCGGGCGCCGACGTTTTCGGGGCTCCGGCGCGAGCCGCTGGATCCCAGGTGTTTTGGGTCACCTGTCTGTTCGTGGCCGGCACCGCGGGCATGTGAATCCCCGTGGGGCGGGATAAAAGGTCCGCCGCCTCGTTAAAGGTCGTCGCCTCCACTTCGGCTTGCCGGCCGCTCGCTTTTTCCGCGGCGGTGAGCAACGCGGGCGCCGCCGCTCCGTCGCCGAGCATGACGAGCGCGGAGGCGGCCGCCATCCGGACCTCCGCTTCGGGATGTTCCAGGTAGGGAAGGATGGAGGGAAGCGCGGCCGCGTCGAAGGTCGCGGCCCAGGCGCGAAGTTGTTGTTTCGCCGTTTCGCGGTCTGCGATCAGGGGGGCTTGCGTCGGCGCGGCGGACGCGGCGGACGGAGGGGACTGCGGTGGCGTCACGGGAGGCGGGACCGGGAGGGGCGCGGCCGCGGTTTGGGCGGGATGCCCGGTCGTGGGCGGGTTGATGGCGGGTATCCGCGGCGGATCCACCGGGCGGGAGGCGAGCAGCCAAATCCCGGCTCCGACCGACAAGGCCACCGCGATCATGCACCAGGCGAAGGGTTTCATTTTAAAAGATGACGACGTCGACAGGGATCCGGCTACGGCACAACGCCATGCTTTTCTATGGGGGCGGCGCCGGCGCATCCCGGCGCTTGGGCATTTACCCGGGCACCGGCTTCGGACTCGCTGGTCGGATGTTTGGAATGGCTCGCCCGCTTTTAAAGACGATCCCGCTGTCGGCCCTGCTGGTTTTCCCCCTTGCGCCCGCGCTTTTGCGCGCCACTGAGGCGGCGCCGTCCGCGGCCGCTTCCGCCGTGCACGGGGGCGGCGACGCCGAGGCCGTGGTCCGGCTGCGCGAAGTCGTCGGGCGGCAGCGGGCCGCCTTGGCCGAGGCGAAAAAGAAGGAGGACGCCGCCGAGCTCGAGGATCTGCGGCCCCGTCTGCAAAGCGTGATCGACGACTACGAGCGGCTCGTGACGAAACACCCCGACTTCGCCGCCGCGTGGGCCGCCTACGGCCTTTTTCTCTGCGATCCGCTGGTCGAGGACCGCAAGACGGCCCTGCCGCTCCTGCTCAAGGCCAACGCGCTCGATGGAGAGCTGCCGATCGTGAAAAACCAGATCGGCGTCATCCTCGCCGAGGACGGCCGGGCGATCGACGCGCTCAACTATTTCCTCGCCGCGTTGGACCTCGCACCGACCGAGCCGCTTTATCACTTTCAAATCGGCCTGATCCTTTCCGAGGGCCGCGCCGATTTTCTCAAATCGAAGGCATGGAGCGCCGCGACGATCGACAAGACGATGATCGAGGCCTTCGGGCGCGCCGTGTCGCTCGCGCCCGGCCGGACCGACTACGCCTATCGCGCCGCCGAGGCCTACTACGACCTCGCCGAGCCGCGCTGGGAGGAGGCCTACCGCGTGTGGACGGCCCTGGAGCAAAACCTGGACGGCCGCCTGGAGACCCAGACCGTCCGCCTGCATCGCGCCCGGGTGCTCTGGAAGCAGGGCCTGGCCGGCGACGCGCGGGAGCTGGCGGCCACCGTCGACGCGCCGGAGCTCGCCGGGCAGAAGGCGAAGCTGCTGGCGGAATTCGCCGCGGACGACGCGAAGGAGGCGGGCGAGGCGAAGGTGAACTTTCCCGCGCCCGCGACGTCTCCCGCCGCCACCGCGGCCCCGGCCAAATAAAACTGGCCGCGTCGCGCGGTCGCTCCACCCTCCTGGTTTTTTCCGCCCGTCCCCCTTCGCCCTTTCCATGTCCCGCTGGTTGCACAAACTCGAACGCATCGCCCGGCCGCTCGACGTGCCGCATGTGTTCCCCGCCATCGTGGCCGGTCAGACGTTTTTCTACCTGGTGAGCCTGCTCGGGCTCTTCGACGAATCGCGTCTCTGGTTCTCCTGGGCCGCCGTCTTCGCCGGCGAGTGGTGGCGCCTGCTCACCTTCCTCGTCGCGCCTCCGAACGTGCACTGGGTCTGGTTCGCCTTCGCGGTCTCCTGCCTGTTTTCGCTCGGCAACGCGCTGGCGCAGGAGTGGGGGACGCCGCGTTTCAACCTCTTCATCCTGCTCGGCGCGGTCCTCACGATCTCGGCGGCCCTGCTCAGCCCGAACGAGCCGATCGGAAGCGGGTTCATCGCGGGCACCATCTTCCTCGCCTTCGCGTATCTGAACCCCAACTACATCTTCCAGATCTATTTCATCTTCCCCGTGCGGGCCAAGTATCTGGCCCTGCTCACGCTTTTCCTCTACACGCTGGCCTTCGTCTCGGGCGGGATGGCGACGCGGCTCTCCGTGATCGCCGCGCTGGGCAACTGCGCCGTCTTCCTCGGGCCGCAGCTGCTGGCCGACCTCCGTGGCGGGCGCCGCCAGCTCGCGTTCAGGGCCAGGCAGAAGGCCGCCCATCGCGAGGCCGCGGCCGCCGGGCCGCGCCACGTATGCGTCGTCTGCGGGAAGAGCAGCGACACCCATCCGCACGAGGATTTCCGCTATCGCGCGGATGATCGCTGCTACTGTTCCGAGCACTTGCGCGCGCCGCTCGCCGGCGCCTCCGCGGAGGCCGGCCGGTGAAAAAGCCCGTTCCCGCCAAGTCCCCGGCGTCGGGGCTTTCCGCCCTCCCTCCCACCTCGCAACTCGCCACGCTCGGCGCCTGGATGGAATTCGCCGAGGACGTCTACGCGCGCGGCCGGCTCGCCCTCGGTCAGGTCAGCGACAACGTCCACGACGAGGCGCTCTACCTTTTCCTTCGCACGCTCGACTGGCCGCTGGACAGCGACGCCTCGGTGCTCGCGAAGCCGCTCGCGCCCGCCCAGCGCATCGCGCTCCGCGAGGTCTTGCACGCGCGCGCCGTGAAACGCGTGCCGGCCGCCTACCTGACCAAGGAGGCCTGGCTTGGCGGCCTGCGCTTCCACGTCGACGAGCGCGTGATCATCCCCCGGAGCTATTTCGTCGAGTTGATCCCGCTGCTCTTCGAGTTGCTGCCCGAGGACACGACCGTGCGCCGCGCGGTCGACGTGTGCACGGGCTCCGGCTGCCTCGCCATCCTGCTCGCCGAGGCCTATCCGGAGGCGCGGGTCGACGGGCTCGACCTCTCGCCCGCCGCGCTCGAGGTGGCGGCGATCAACGTGAAGACCCACGCCGCCGACGGCGGCCCGGGCCGGCGCGTGAAGCTGCACAAGAGCGACGTCTTCGACGCGATCACGCCGCCGGCGCGCCCCGAGGACGGCTACGATCTGATCATCAGCAACCCGCCCTACGAGCCGAGCGCGCACGTGGACAGGCAGGATCCCGAGTTCGCGGCCGAGCCCCGCATGGCGCACGACGGCGGGGCGGACGGCCTCGTGATCGTGAGAAAACTCCTGCGCCAGGCGCGCGAGCGCATCGCGCCGCACGGCATCGTGGCGGTGGAGATCGGCGGCCTGCGCAAGCTGGTGAACCGCGAGTTCGCCGCGCTCGAGCCGGTCTGGCTGGCGACGGAGGACGGCAGCGACTGCGTCTTCTTCGTCCGCGCGGAAAAGCTGCGCGGCTGGACGGGCTGAGGCCAACCGGGTCCGGGGCGCGTGCGTCGGGCGCGCCGCGGTGCGGCGGCGGACGCCGGTAGGTTCCGAGGCGAGCCCGTGGCCCCTCCCCGCCTGGACGCGTCAGCGCGAGAGTTGGTAGAGCGCGTAGCCGGCGAGGAGGTTGGGCCAGAAGGCGCAGGGGCTCTTCCAGTCGCCGCGCAGGTGGGCGCGGCGGACGACGCGGTAGCCCTTGGCGGCGCAGAAGGCCTCGAAGTCCGCGATCGTGGCGGGGTTGGCCGGACGGCTTTCGTGCCAGGGGGCGGTGTAGACGGGGTTCTGCGGCTTGCGGCCGCGGAGGAGCGCGGCGTAGCGATTTTTCCAATACCCGTAGTTGGCGAAGCCGACCGTCACGGCACGGCCGGCGCGGAGGGCCTCGGCGATCACCGCGGCGGGGTCGGGCACCTCCTCGAGCGTGCGGGAGCAGATGACGTGGTCGAAGTGGTTTTCCGGCAGGGCGCGCATGTAGCCGAGCATGTCGCCCTGGTAGGCGGCGAGTCCGCGGCGCACGCAGGCGGAGATCTTGTTGAAATCGAGGTCGACGCCGAAGGCGCGGGCCTTGCGGGTCTGGGCGAGGAACTCCAGCAGCACGCCGCGTCCGCAGCCGAGGTCGAGCACGCGCGAGCCCGGCTCGATCCAGTCGGCGAGGATCTGCATGTCGACGGTGCGCTTGGCGGCGGGGACGGACATCGGGGCGGGAGGCTTGGCGCGTGGGCGGAGGAGTCTCGGAACGGGAGGCGGGAGCGACGGCGGAGGCGGGAAGGGGCAAGGAGATGGAGCGGCGCGGGCGCGGAGGCAAGGCGGGCGGCGAATTCGCGTGGTTTCGTCAAAAGCGTGTCGCGCGCCGGCGGGGCTTGCCGGCGATTGGCGAATGGCGGTTTTTCGGGGCGCGCGGTCCGCCGCCCTTTTTCTTTCGCCATGACCCCCGCCGAGGCCCTTTCGCTGATCCGTTCGCAACTCGAGCGCATGAACGCGCTCTACGGGCGTCCCGTGTTCGACGAGTGGGCCTTGCTCGGGCTTGACGCGCGCGGCGGGGCGGCGGTGCTGGGCTACGAGGGGCCGAGGGCGAAGAGTTTCGCCGCGGAGCTGTCGATCGACGCGGCGGCCTTGCGCGCGGCGCAGGCGAAGCGCGACTACGGGGTGGGAGACTTCGAGTTTGTCCACGAGGAGGCGGGGCCCGGGTTGGATGCGTTTTTGCGCGCGGGTCCGGCGGCGTATCTCGTCTGCAACCACACCGGCAAGGCGATGGCGGACATCCGGCGCGAGCCGCGCTGGCGGCAGGCGCAGGTGGCGTGGTTCAACCTGGGCGAAAAATTCCGCGCGAATCCCGTGGAGGGGTGAGGCGCGGGGCCCGGTTAGTCGCCGGGGCTGCGGCGGAGGGAGCGCGTGTGTCGGGCGCGGCGTTGTCCGCGTGGTTCAGGCTGCATTGCATGCGGAGCCGCTTGGGTGGCGTGGTAAGTTTAACCACTCAGGAAACGGCCCAAGGGGCGTTTCTTGGCAAGGTGAGGCGCGGCTTTTGAAGCCGCGGCGGCGGGGGTCGATGAGGCGGCCAACGGCCGCGGGAGATGGCCCGTCGGTGGCGGGGATCTTTTTGGAAACACTCCCTGAACGGCCGCGGCGAGAAAGGCGGCGACGGCGCGCCGCCCTCCGGCGTTGGTGCGCGGCGGGTCAGAGCAGGTCGGCGGCGAGTTCGGCGAGTTTGCTGCGTTCGCCCTTGGTGAGTTTCACGTGGGCGGCGAGGGCCTGGCCCTTCATGCGGTCGTGGCAGTAGACGAGGCCGTTGCTGCGGGAGTCGACGTAGGGGTTGTCGATCTGGGCGGGGTCGCCGATGAGCACGATCTTCGAGCCTTCGCTGATGCGCGTGATGACGGTCTTCACCTCGTGGGGCGTGAGCTGCTGGGCCTCGTCGAGGATGAAGAAGCGGCGGGCGATGGAGCGGCCGCGGATGAAGGCGAGGGCCTCGATCTCGACGAGGCCGCTCTTGATGAGGCGCTCGTAGGGCTTCATCGGCGCGTTGGGGCCGGATCCGGCGGGGAGGGGGGCGTTGCCGCCGGAGATGGCGGCCTGCGACATGGCGAGGGCGGAGGCGCTCTTGTGCTTTTTCTTGGAGACCTTTTTCGCGGCGAACTGCGGGTCCTTGGGCGGCTTGGACGGGATGAGCACCTCGAGGGCGTCGAAGTAGGGCTGGAGCCAGGGCTTCATCTTTTCCTCCATGGTGCCGGGGAGGAATCCGATGTCTTTGCCGAGGGCGAAGACGGGGCGGGAGATGGAGACGCCGTCGTAGCGGGATTTGTCGTCGTGGGTCTGGTGGAGGGCGCAGCCGATGGAGAGGAGGGTCTTGCCGGTGCCGGCCTTGCCGAAGCAGGTGACGAGCGTGATGGAGTCGTCGAGGAGCGCGTCCATGAAGAACTGCTGCTCGAGGTTGCGGCCGCGGATGGGGATGCCGCCGGGGGCCTTGACCCAGTCGGGGAGGTTGAGGCGGCAGACGCGGCCCTCGCCGTAGTAGCGGGCGGGCATGGTTTTCCCCTCGGTGGAGCGGAGGAGGACGTATTCGTTGAGCGTGAGCGTCTTGGCGGTCTCGTCGTCGAGGCTGAACTCGCCCTCGGAGCAGAAGCGCTGGAGCTCGTAGATGGTGACCTCGATCTCGCGGTAGTCGCCCTCGTCGTCGACCTCGGCGACCTTGTCGTTGAGGTAGTCCTGGGCCTCGAGGCCGACGGCGCGGGCCTTGAGGGCGACGTTGACGTCCTTGGTGACGAGGATGGTCGGCGGCGGGTAGCAGGACTTCACGTAGAGGGCCGCGGCGATGATGCGGTTGTCCTTCTTGGCGAGGTCGGGGAGGATGGCGCGGAAGGCCGCCATCTGCGGGGAGTCGCGCAGGGCGGGATCGGCGAGCCAGGGATTGATGATGACGGAGAGGGTGCCTCCGTTCTGGAGCTTCACGCCCTCGTGCATGGAGCGCGAGTCGGGGAGGAGCTCCGAGAGGATGCGGTGCACGCGGCGGGCGTTGCGGCCGCGCTCGGTGGACTGCTCCGTCTTGATGGCGTCGAGCTCTTCAAGCACCTCGACGGGGATGGCGAGGTTGTTGTCCTCGAACTTGAAGATCGACTGGGGGTCGTGGAGGAGGACGTTTGTGTCGAGGACGAAGGTCTTGGCCTTCGCGGACACCTTTAACCGAGGTTTCAGACCTACCGAACCGGTGGTGGATTCCATTAGGTGGTGGATAACTTGTAAGCAACCCTGCCGTCACGGGGAGGATTGTCGATGCCGGAGTGAGGGCGGAGGTGGGGAAACACGCGAATTTTACCGAGGCGAAGCATTGCACGGCGCGTGCCAGCCGCCCGTGTCGTTGCGGGCGGGCTTCCGGCGTGATCGCAAGGGCGGCTAGGTGCGTTGCGTGAGGGCGTTTTGCCGCGGTCGAAGAAAGGCTCGGAGGGGCGCGCCGGCGGTTACCACGATGGATGCGGTGCACGCTGTTCGGGGGGCTTGGGCGGGGGAGGCGCCCAGAGGCGCAGCAGGAGTTCCGCGAGGTTGCGCATGCTGGTGCGGGCGAGCCCCTCGCGCCGTGCCGTGCCGCGGAAGGGCTCGGTCACGCCGGCGCGCTCCACGTAGTAACGCCAAAGCTCTCCCTCGAGGGAAAAGGCGGCCGCGTGCGGGTCGCCCGAGCGGAGGGCCTCGCGCTTCACCACGCCCTCCCAGTGGCGCCGCTCGTCGGGCTGCGCGTGCAGGTAGTCGTAAAGCATTTGCTCGTTTCGGTTGAGGCTCATGTTTCTGCGCGGACGAGGGGGGAAAAGGGCGGAGGATCGCGTGCGAGGGACGAGGCGGAAAAACCAGGGAGCGCAGGATCCGGTAAAACGCGAGAGCGCCGCCAGTCCGCGTAACTTTTGCTCCGTTTTCCCGTTCCTCCCTGCTAGTTGACATCCATGTCGAAACTCAAAGAACAAGCCCCCGCCATCGTCGTCACCGCGCTTTTGATGGGCGCGTTGCTCGGCGGCTACGCCTACTACGTCAACGCCAAGGTCCTCCCCGCGCAGCGTCGCGCCATGGATGAGATGCGCCTCGCCCACGAAGCCGCGCTCGAGCGAAGCGCGGCCGAGACGCAGAAGCAGATCGCGGCCGTCAACCAGCTGCTCAAGGACGCCATCGCCACCCGTGCCGGCGGCATGTTCGCGAGCGAGGAGGAGGCCAAGGCCGCCGAGGCCGCCAAGGTCGCGCAACTCGCGGAGGCCATCGCCCAGAAACTCCAGCCCTACAACCCCCTCCCCAAGACCCCCGAGGAGGCCGAGCAGATGCAGAACGCCCAGATCGACAAGGTCTCGGGTCGCCTCTCCGAGCGCATCCAGCCGATCCTCGCCCAGATCGCCGGCGACCAAAACCTCACCCGCGATTCCATCAACCGCTACGCCGACCAGATTTCGCAGCAGATCACCGGCGTGCTCGCCGGCGAACTGGCCCGCAACGAGCGGCTGGGCACCCAGGTCCAGCTCACGCAGAGCCTGGCCCAGGAATCCATGGCGCTCTCCTCCGAGCTCACCGCCCTCTATCTCAGCTCGATCAAGGACCAAGGCGTGATCAACCGCCTCCTCCTCCTGCCCGCCAACATCGTGCGCGACGCCTCGCGTTTCCAGCTTCTGAACAACGACGAGCGCCGGGCCAAGGAGGCCGATCTTACCAAGCGCCTCCGAGACCTCCAGGGCCGCCTCGACGCCGCCCGGACCGCCACCGACTCCACGGTCGGAAACTCTCCCTCCGCCGCCGCGGAGACGAATCCGGGCTCGGTCGTCGTGGAGCCCGCCGACGCCGCGTCGGGGGCCGCCCCCGTCCGATACGCCCCGACCCGGCCTTCCCCCGCTCGATAGATAGAAATTATTCATGGCTCCGGCGGGCGCGGATTTTGGCCCTTCGCGCCGCCTCCCCGGGCCCCGGACGGCGGCGTAGTGACAATTTGGTGACGTCGGTTTCAGAGGGGAAACGTTCCGGGGTTTTCTCCGATGTTTTTGGCAACGAAAAAACGCGAAAACTTATGCGCCAAACGGCGGTGAATAACTTGTTGGAAACTTGCCCTTGAAAGGCCCCGCCGCGTCCTCGTTACTCCGCCCCCGTTTTACTTCCCGGCGTCTGCCGACGCGCTCTTTCCCACACCCCGCTTCCGCCTTCCCGTTCGGCCATCCGCCGAGAGACTTCCTATCCACTTGTTGTCAAAGACTTGTGATCACGCCCCGCCCGGCCTTGGCCGAGGGTCGCATTCCCCCCTTTCTCTCGCCGGCCTGACCGTTTCGCCGGCTGAATACGGGTCGTGACGAAAAAGCCTGGCGCAGACGTTTTGTGAATAAGCCTCCCAGCCCCCTTTCGTAACGCCCTCCATGCCCGTCGCCGCGTCCAGCTCCACTCATCTCTGGGATTCCGCCAAAGCAGATTTGCGCGGCCTCTTCCCCGAGGATGTGTTCAAGCTCTGGTTCGACCCGATCGTGTGCCTGGAGATGAACTCCGATCAACTGGTGCTCGGCGTGCCCAACGACTTCGCCGCGATTTGGATCAACGACAACTACATGGACTTGATCCTCCAGCGCCTGCGCCTCACCGCCGGCCGCGACATCAAGGTCCTCCTCCGCAAGGCCGACGCCGCCTCCTCCGTGTCCGCGGGGCCGGACTCCGAGGCCGCCGCCGAGCCCGCCCGCGTCCGGTTGCCCGCCCCCCGCCGCGTCGCGCGCCCGGTCGAGGAGCGAGCCCCCCGCCACTCCGCGCTCTCGCCGCGCAACACTTTCGAGAACTTCGTCGTCGGCTCGAACAACCAGATGGCCGCCGCCGCCGCCCGCGCCGTCGCCGACGCCCCCGGCCAGTCCTACAATCCGCTTTTCCTCTACGGCGACACCGGCCTCGGCAAGACCCACCTGATGCACGCCATCGGGCACGCCATCCTCGCGCGCCGTCCCGACGCCCGCATCGCCTATCTCTCGGCCGAGACCTTCACCAACGACTTCATCCAGGCGATCCAGGAGAACGCCCTGACGAAGTTCCGCCAGCGCTACCGCCACGTCGACGTGTTGCTCATCGACGACATCCAGTTCCTCGCCGGCAAGGAGCGTTCACAGGAGGAGTTCTTTCACACCTTCAACGACCTCCACGGCGCCGGAAAGCAGATCGTGCTCTCCAGCGACCGTCGCGCCTCCGAGATCGAGAAGCTCGAGGCCCGCCTCGTGTCGCGCTTCGAGTGGGGACTCCCCGCCGACATCCAGCCGGCCGATTTCGAGACCCGCCTCGCCATCCTCCGCACCAAGGCCGCCGCCATGAAGTGCGAGCTGCCCGCGCCCGTCGCCGCCTTCATCGCGCAAAACATCGCGCGCAACATCCGCCGCCTCGAGGGAGCCCTGATCAAGGTCGTCTCCTACGCCCAGCTCAGCGGCAAGCCCATCGACCTGCCCGCCGCCGAGATGCTCCTCAAGGACGTTCTCATGGAGCAGGCGCAAAACCAGCTCACCATCGAGGGCATCCAGAAGCGCGTCGCCGACCACTTCCAGATCCGCCACAGCGACATGACGAGCAAGCGTCGTCCCAACAACATCGCCATCCCCCGCCAGATCGCGATGTATCTGACGCGCAACCTCATCCCCAAGCACTCGCTCCAGGAGATCGGCGACGCCTTCGGCGGCCGCGACCACGGCACCGTCATCCACGCCTGCAAGGCGGTGGACAACATGCTCGCCCAGGATGCGCACATGCGCGGCCAGATCGAGTTCCTCCGCGCTCAGCTCAGCCGCTGAGCCGGCTCGCGTTTTCAAACGGCGGCGCGATTCGCTCCGCCCCGTCAAACCCCGGCCCGCACGCCGGGGTTTTTGTTTTAAACGTGGCGCCGCGGTCCCTTGCCAAGGCCGCGCTGGCCGCCTAGCTTCCGCGCCTCTTTTTCCCATGTCCCTCACGCCCGAACAAAAAGCCGCTGTTTCCTCCTGGATCGTCGCCGGCGACAACCTCTCCGTCGTCCAGAAAAAGCTCCGCGACCAGTTCCAAGTGTCGATGACCTACATGGACGTCCGCTTCCTCGTGGACGATCTCAACCTCACCCTCAAGGACCCCGCGCCCAAAGCCGACGCCTCCGACGTCACCAAGGCCAAGGTCCCGCCCGCCAAGGCGCTCGCGACGGCCAAGCCCGCCCCGGCCTCGGCCCCCGCCGACGCGACGGACGCGCTCGCCGACGTCCCGGCCGACGAAGCCGTCGCGCCCGAGGAGGACGCGCTTCCGCCCGCCGGCGGCGGCGTCAGCGTCGACGTCGACGGCGTCACGCTCATCCCCGGCGCGATCGCGAGCGGCAGCGTCACCTTCAGCGACGGCGTGACCGGCAAGTGGATCGTCGACCAATACGGCCGCCCCGGCTTCACCGAGATCAGCCAGCCCGGCTATCGTCCCAGCAAGGACGACGCCCAGGCCTTCATGCAGCAGCTCGACCACGCGCTGCAGCAAAAGGGTTTCTGAACGAGGGCGCCGCCCAAATGGCGCTCGGCAGGATGCCGCTCAACCTGCGCCGCGCAGCTTGTCGACCATCTCGCGTTCGAAGACCTCGTAGATGATCGCGCGGCGGTTCATGTAAACGCACTCGATCATCTTGCCCGGACGGTAGCGAAATATGATCCGATACGGGCCGACACGCAGGCGGTGAAACCCTTCCAGGTCTTCGCTCAACGCCTTTAGTTCGCCCTGCTCGGTTTTAAGTCGCTCCAGCGCGTGTTTCGTCGCGCGTCTATGTTCCATCCCGACCGTAGCCAAGTAGTCTTTCACCTGTTGCTCGACGCGAAGCGTGTAGCTCATGGGGCGGGTCTAAGCGTGGTTTGGGCGGTGAAATTTAGTCCGGGATCTCGTCGAGGTCGTAGTAGGTGCCTTTGCCTTCACGCGCGTCCCGGATCGCCTGCATCGCCTTCGTGTCGGCGAGGATTTCCATCGTCTCCAAAAGCCCGCTGAGCTGCTCCGCGCCGAGCACGTAGGCCACCGTTTTGTCGTGGCGCGTGATCGTCGCCATCCGCCCGCTCTCCGCCGTGCGCACGAGCTGCGCCATGCTTTTCTGCGCCTCTTTAACGCTGTATACCGTTTTCATGGGAAAAGGCATACTCGCCTGCGTGCCTGAGGCAAGGCCGGGAACGCTCGCTCCGCCCGCTAAGCCGGTCGCCACGGCTCCATCAGGCGCCAGACGAGGCCGCTGCGGAGGTTCTCCGCCATGAGGAGCGTGATGCCTTGGTCGATGCCGATGACGTCGCCGCCGACCCAGCCGGTGTGCGGATTGAAGGCGTCGGCGAAGCCGTAGGGGCCGTGGATTTTCTCGCCCCAGCGCGCGTGCATCTCGCGCAGCGCGGCCGTGCAGTCCGCCGGCGCAAAGGGCAGCGAACCCGCGGCCGCACACGGCACCACGCTGCCGTCGATGCGTGGATCGACTTGGCCGGGCGTGATCGGCGGGCCGCCCCAGTCGAGGTAGCCGGCCGCGGCGTCGGACGAGGTGAGGCCCCAGACGTTTTCGCCGTAGAGGGGAAAGCGCGCGGCGAGATCCTTGCAGAACTGTTTCTGAGCGCGCGTGGCGGCGCAGGCCTGCGCGAAGAAGTTCACCCCGCTCACCTCGTCCTGATGGCCGCGCCAATCGAGCCAGGCCTGCGGGAATTGGTGCACGAAAAGCGGCGGATGATGGAGGAACCGTTCGCCGGCGTAGTCGACGAACGGCGTGCGGCGCCAGGCGCGCCACGTCGCGGCCGGAACGGATTTCGTCGCGTCGTGGCTCGCGAACCAGGTCATCGCGTAGTGCTCGGAAAATTGGTCCCAGCTCCAGGGGAGTTTCCCGCCCTCCGGTTTCCAGCCGTGGCTGATGCGTTGCCCGGCGTCGAGCAGCCAGGGCCAGTCGACCCGCGCCTCGATGGCTTGCGCGAGTTCGGCGACCACGCCGCCGAAGTAGACCGCGGCGGAAAGGGCGCCGAAGAGGAGCAGGCCGGTGTCGATGCTCGAGGCCTCGCAATCCCAGCCGCGCTGGGCGGCGCGGGTGTCGAGGAAGTGGTAGAAAAAACCGTGCTCGTGGGCGGCGTCGCGCCAGAGCGTGCGCAACACGCGCTCGGCGCAGGCGCGGCACTCGGCGCGCGACTCCCAGCCGCGCTCGGCGCCGATGACGAGCGCGGTGAGCCCGAAGCCCGTGGCGGCCACGCTGGCCATGTCGCCCGGCTTGGAGGCGTCGGCCTTGGCGCGGTCGGGAACGAGCCCGGTGTGCGGGTGCGCGGTGTCGAAGAAGTAGCGAAAGGCGCGCCGCGAAAGGTCGTCGAGAAAGGCGTCGTCGGTCATGGTTTATTCATCGCGGAGTGCGCGGAGGAGTCCGGATTTATGGCCCACGAAACACACGAAAGGACACGAAAA
>JACCDU010917302.1_pt1 | contig 41400 bp, 30 predicted proteins | sample 7446081 | NCBI WGS metagenome assembly JACCDU01 (sample SAMN15323447, study PRJNA562643) | freshwater metagenome | isolation source: river surface water | place: USA:Blue River Watershed | collected 2017-08-17
AGCAGCGCCGGCCAGGCCTCGCGCAGATCGTCATCCTGCCACCCCTGCAGATCGGCAAAGCTGGCCGGGCGGAGATAGTCCGATGCCTGCACGGCCTTCGATGGCTGCGGTGCCGGTGTAGGCGGGGTGGTAGTTGTCGGCGCTGGCGCGGGAGTCGGTGCCGGGACAGGCACAGGCGCCGGAGTCGACGTGGTCTTGGGCACAGGCTTGGGCGCCGGCGCCGGCCTTTGCACCGAGCCGGGCGGCGGCGGTGCTGGCGCGCGGGGCGGGGCCACGCAAGCAGACAGAGTGACGGCGACTGCCGCCAGCAATGGGGTTACACTGGCGCGCTTGAACGAACGAGGCATCTATTTATATGTGGCTGATTTTTCTTGAAGCAGGCGTGGCGCTTGGCCTGCTGGTGCTGATTGTATGGTGGACCATGTTTGCCGGCCGCGACGGCGACGACGAATAAAGCTCGGGGCAAAGCGCCCGCCAAGACTGCCTGGCCGTACAGCATGGCCGGCGCACTCGCAAGGACAGCCCCGGCCGCTTCGCGCCAGGTCACGTCAATGCAGGGTGCGCGGCAAGGACAGCACGAACTCCGGAACCGGCGACTCAAAGCGTGTGCCGTCCTCGGCAACGCAGAAGTACTCGCCATACATGGTGCCCTGCGGTGTCGCCAGCGACGTGCCGCTGGTGTATTCGAATAGCTCTCCCGGCTGCAACAGCGGCTGATTGCCCACCACCCCCAGCCCCCTGACTTCCTGTACCAGGTCATTGGCGTCCGTGATGACCCAATGCCGCGCAATCAACTGCGCGGGGACGCTGCCCGTATTCTTGATCGTGATCGCATACGCAAAAACATAGTGCGACCGGTCCGGCTCCGACTGATCTTCCAGGTACTGGGTGCGAACCGACACCGTCATCTCATAGACTGCCATGGTGCTGTTGATTTCCTTGCAATGATCCAGCAGCGATTGCACACGAAATCACTGTTGCCTGCAAGCGCCCTCCCCTCGCTCCCCGATGGCCGCAAGGTAAAATGGCGCCTCGATTCAACGAAAGTACCGTAAGAGCACCAAATGAGCACTTATCGCATCGCCCCCAGCATCCTGTCTGCCGATTTCGCCCGCCTCGGCGAAGAAGTCCGCAATGTCGTTGCCGCTGGCGCCGACATCATCCATTTCGATGTGATGGACAATCACTATGTTCCCAATCTGACAATCGGGCCGCTGGTGTGCGAAGCGATTCGTCCGCATGTGCAAGTGCCGATCGATGTGCACCTGATGGTCAAACCGGTCGACCGCATCATTCCGGACTTCGCGAAAGCGGGCGCAAACATCATCAGCTTCCATCCGGAAGGCACCGAACATATCGACCGCACACTGCAACTGATCCGCGACCATGGCTGCAAGGCCGGCCTGGTGTTCAACCCGGCGACGCCGCTGCACCATCTCGATCATGTCATGGACAAGCTGGACCTGATCCTCATCATGTCGGTCAACCCGGGTTTCGGGGGCCAGTCGTTCATTCCCGAGGCATTGAAGAAGATTGCCGCCGTACGCAAGATGATCGATGCATCGGGCCGCGACATCATGCTCGAGGTCGACGGCGGCGTGAAGATCGATAACATCGCCGAGATCGCGAAGGCGGGCGCCGACACCTTCGTCGCCGGCTCTGCCATCTTCGGCAAACCTGACTACAAGGGCATCATCGACGCCATGCGCACGCAACTGGCGAGCGTATGAGCATGCAGTACCCGCAATCCATGTCCGGCATACGCGCGGCCATCATCGACCTCGACGGCACGATGGTGCACACCGCACCCGACTTCCAGGTCGCGATCAATCGCATGCGCGAAGAGCTGGAGCTGGCGCCGCTGACCATCGAGACCGTGATGGAATTCGTTGGCAAAGGTTCGGAAAACCTGATGCGCCGCGTGCTGGGTGTGGACTTCGATGCCGATGGCGTCGAACGCATGTTCGAGCAGGCGATGTCTGCATACCAGCGGCACTACCTTGCCATCAACGGCGATTACAGTTCTGTTTATGAGGGTGTGCACGAAGGCCTGGCCGCGATGAAGCAAGGTGGCCTGCGGCTGGCCTGTGTGACCAACAAGCCCATCAGCTTTGCGCGCCCGCTGCTGGAAAAAACTGGCCTGAACTCTTACTTCGAGCTCGTTTATGGCGGCGATTCGTTGGCAAAAAAGAAGCCCGACCCGCTGCCGATGCTTACGGTCTGTCGTGACTTCGCGCTCGAGCCTTCGCAAGTGGTAGCCATCGGCGATTCTTCGAATGATGCCGAGGCGGCGCGTGCTGCCGGCTGCCGTTCGCTGACAGTGCCCTACGGGTACAACCATGGCAAACCGGTACAATCCATAGACTCTGATGGTATAGTCGCCACCTTGCAAGTTGCGGCGAATCTCCTCGCCGCTTGATCACCACCACCATGTTTCTTGTCAAAAAACCTAAGCTGACACCGCCCGGCGCCTTTGAGGCCTGGCTGTGGCGACGCTGGCAAGCCTGATCACTCTCCGCTTGAGAATCGTTGCGAGCGATTCGAGTCCGGTTTGAGAAGCGCAGTCGTACTAGAGGTACGACGAGCATCGCAAAGCCGGAATCGGAACGCGCAGTAGATTGTCGAGCGGAGCGCACAGCCTGCCGCCGGTGCACGTCTGTACTGGTGGGTTTTTACGATAGCCCGGCCGCCCCTACCATTACAATGGCGGCCCCGGAGAGAAACATGACTGAACTCGAATTCAAATCCCTGGCCGCGGAAGGCTATAACCGCATTCCGCTGATCGCCGAAGCCTTCGCCGATCTCGAAACGCCCCTCACCTTGTACCTGAAGCTGGCTCAGCCCCAGAACCAGGGCAAGAACACCTTCCTGCTGGAATCGGTGGTGGGCGGCGAACGTTTCGGCCGCTACTCTTTCATCGGCCTGCCGGCCAGCACACTCCTGCGTTCGCATGGCAAGCGCATCGAAGTCGTGCGCCATGGCGAAGTCATCGAGAGCGTCGAAGGTAATCCGCTCGACTTCATCGCCGAGTTCCAGTCGCGCTACAAGGTCGCCATCAGCCCCGGCATGCCACGCTTCTGCGGCGGGCTGGCCGGCTACTTCGGCTATGACGCCGTGCGCCAGATCGAACACAAGCTCGAGCACACCGCGCCGCCGGATGACCTGAAGCTGCCCGAAATCCAGTTGCTGCTGACCGAAGAATTGGCTGTCATCGACAACCTGTCCGGCAAGCTCTACCTGATCGTGTACGCCGACCCGACCCAGGCCGAAGCTTATCCGCGCGCCAAACAGCGCCTGAAGGACTTGCGCGCGATGCTGCACCGACCGGTCGATGTGCCGGTAACGTCGGCTTCGGTGCGTACCGAAGCGATCCGCGACTTCAAGAAAGAAAACTTCCTGAAGGCCGTGCTGAAGGCCAAGGACTACATCATGGCCGGCGACCTGATGCAAGTGCAGGTCGGCCAGCGGATCCGCAAGCCTTATGTCGATTCACCGCTGTCGCTGTATCGCGCGCTGCGTTCGCTGAACCCGTCGCCCTACCTGTACTTCTACAACTTCGGCGACATGCAGATCGTCGGCAGTTCGCCCGAAATCCTGGTGCGCAACGAAGCCACGCGTGATGGCAGCCGCACGGTCACGATCCGCCCGCTGGCCGGCACCCGTCCGCGCGGCGCGACGCCCGAACAGGATGCGAAGCTCGCCACCGAGCTGCTGGCTGATCCGAAAGAGATCGCCGAGCACGTGATGCTGATCGACCTCGCACGCAACGACATCGGCCGCATCGCCGAGATCGGCAGCGTGAAAGTCACCGACAAGTTCGTGATCGAAAAATATTCGCACGTGCAGCACATCGTCTCCAACGTCGAAGGCACGCTGAAATCCGGCATGACCAATCTCGACGTGCTGCGCGCGACCTTCCCGGCCGGCACCCTGTCCGGTGCGCCGAAAGTGCGCGCAATGGAACTGATCGATGAACTGGAGCCGGTGAAACGTGGCATTTACGGCGGCGCCTGTGGCTACATGTCCTTTGGCGGCGAGATGGACCTGGCGATTGCAATCCGTACCGGCGTGATCAAGGACGGCATGCTGTATGCGCAGGCCGCGGCCGGCGTGGTTGCCGATTCGGTGCCAGAGATGGAATGGCAGGAGACCGAAAACAAAGCGCGCGCGGTATTGAGGGCTGCAGAGCAAGTGCAAGACGGCCTGGACGGGGAGATTTGACATGCTGCTGATGATCGAGAATTGTAATTAGCATTCGCCGACTTTCGCGGTCATTCAGAAACACTTTATCACCCTGTAATCTCCGTCATTACTACCTTCGCTGACTTTCACTCGCATTCGGTGACAGCCGGCAAAAAACCGGATAAGCTGCCGGATAACAATTGCTGTTATCCGGTATGCCAACCCTCACCGACACCAAGATTCGCACTGCCAAAGCGGAAGCCAAGCCATACTCACTGCAGGATGGCAGCGGCCTCTACCTAGAGGTTCGCCCGAGTGGCGCAAAGTACTGGCGGTATCGTTACTGGCTGACGCCGGAAAAGGATGGCCGGTACACCATCGGTGAATATCCGGCCGTGACACTGGCCGAAGCCAGGCGCGAACGCGAGCGCATTCGCGAGCTGGTCAAACAGGGCATCAACCCCACCCAAGAGAAGAAGACGGAACGGATCAGGCAGATTCACGAACGATCCAATACGTTCGAGGCTGTCGCCCGTGAATGGCTGGAGCGCAAATCGGCCAAGTGGTCACCCTACTACCTCAAGCAGGCAACCAGCTGCCTGGAGAGCAATGCATTCCCGAAAATCGGCAGGCTCCCGATTCGCAAGGTGACCGCTGCGCATTTGCTGGAAATTCTTCAGGAGATGGAGAAACGCGGCGCCGAAACGTATGCCATGCAGCTCCGGCAATGGTGTTCCGCCATATTTCGCCACGCGGTAGTCACCCTCCGTGCAGATGGTGACCCGGCGGCAGCACTCAAAGGAGCGTTGTCACGTCCTCAGGTGAATCACAGCAAACCAATGACGCCGGAGCAGATCGGCGATTTCAAGGCTCGCCTGACCGCCTATGGTGGCAACCGCACCACGGTCATCGCCATGCGGCTGATGCTCTACACCTTCGTGAGAACCGTCGAACTGCGTAAGGCTCAATGGATCGAGTTCGATACTGAAACGGCCGAGTGGAAGATTCCTGCTGAGCGCATGAAAATGCGACGGGTTCATGTCGTGCCACTCCCTCGTCAGGCAAGTTCTCTTCTTGCGGAACTCAAGAACATCACCGGCTCATGCAAATGGCTGTTCCCAAACTTTCGCCGACCTGACGACGTGATGAGTGCGACAACCATCAATCGGGCACTGGAACACATGGGCTATGCGTCGGGTCTGTGGACCGGCCATGATTTTCGCGCTACGGCGTCAACGCGATTGCACGAGATGGGATATCGGTCGGAATGGATTGAACGCCAGCTTGCCCACGTCGAGGGGAACAAGACAAAGGCAGCCTACAACCATGCTGAATATCTGCCAGAGCGCAAAGAGATGTTGCAGGCCTGGGCTGACTGGATCGACAAGATCCCCGAGACGCTCATCGACTCCAAGAAAATGACGTCTGATGCGAAGCCGACGCCAAAGAAGGCCGGCGCGCGCCGATCTGCCGGCTGATCCACTCCTGCACCTCGGCCTCGACCCACCCTGACAGGCGGCCAAGCTTTACCTGTTTGGGAAATTCCCCTTTTTTGATCTTGTCGTAGATCGAGGTGGTTCCCAGGCCGACCATGGCCCGGACTTCCGGCAACCGTATCAAACGCTGGCTCAATTGAGACTCTCGCTGGCTGATATTCATGGAGCGTATTGAATATCACTGCCTGGTTATTAGGATTTCGAAATGCGCCCTTTTCGGGCGGATTTCGAATGTCGTCGAATGCGAGAAGCGGTTAGCGTCTCAGGCTAGCCATGGCCAAGCAAATCGGAAAACATCTCCCGGCACACGAACGCTTCAAGAATGTCCAACGCGGGGAGCAGCTTCCCTTCTGGCCAGCGGAGGTACGCTGCGCACCGAATGAATTTCTCCGCAGCGCTCTATTCAACGCGCGCAATCGCAACCAGCCGCGACGCTACCTCGATGGCGTGGTGCTTGCCATGCTCAGCAAGGGTCGAATCACCTATCGCGGCGAGGAACTTCGCCAGGACGATGCCACGGTCTGGCTACAGCTGGTGAAATTCGCCGCCGAAATCCCGCTGGGCAACTACGTCGAGTTCACACCGCATGCCTTCTGCAAGGCAGTCGGATGGACGCCGACCGGAGATGCCTACGCCCATCTGCGCAAATGTCTGAGTCGACTGCAGGCCACCTCGCTGGCCTTCTATGCCGAACGCACACAGATCACCATCTCGCTGAGCATGATCCCGGAATTTTGCTGGCAGGATCTTGGCTCCGGCAAACCGCTCGCTCGGTACAAGGTAAAGCTCGCCAGTCAACTGGCCGAACTGTTCAAGGGGCACCATTACACCTACGTGACCTGGTCGCAACGCAACCGGCTTCCGGAAGGTCTGGCCACCTGGCTGCACGGCTATTTCTCCAGCCATCGCGAACCCTTTCCGCTCAAGATTGCCGACATCCAGCGCGTCGCCGATCTGACCATTCAGCGGCCCGACAACCTGCGTACCGCCATCGTGCGTGCGCTCTCCGCACTGGTCAAAGTCGGCCTGCTCGAATCCTGGAAGATCGCTGATGAGCGCGTCACCGTCGTGCGCCGGCCATTTCAGGAATCCCTCGACCTTGTGGTTTGAGTAGGAAACCGCTTGTTGTTTGAGTAGGTTTTTACCCGAATTGCATGAATTATGCGGATCGATCCTGTGGATAACCCGGATTTCCGCGCAAAAAGTTCGTGGTTTGAGTAGGCGGGGGTTGTCGTATGAGTAGTGAAACCCGTCCGGCGACTTGTGGTTTGAGTAGGACCGGCCTCGCAGTTATCCACAGTTTTGTGGTTTGAGTAGGGCTGCGATGATGAAATGCGCATTTGGAAACAACAGGTTGAAATCACGAAAGTCCGGTAAGCAGTTTAACTATTTATAAATAACCAAAGCGGCCGGAGCGCACTCCCCGGTGCTTTGGCCATCACCAGTTGTCAGCAGAAGGCCACGGGGAGGAACGAGTCACTTTCAGTTGCTAATGGGCACGGAATGTAATGCGTTATGCTTGATAAGATGCATACGCTATTACATTCAGATCACCACGTTGGTCTCGCCACCTCGCGGCGCCGGAGGATCTTCCGATCTTCCCAGCCAATGCCAGAGCACCTTGATCGCCAGCCAGTAGGCATAGGCCGTGGCCGGCGCCATGTTTCGGTGGGCTTTCCAGAAGCCGATTACCTGCCGCTTGCCGATCTGCTCCAGGCCGGTCACGCGGAAATGCGCCTGTATCCAGTCAGCCAGAATGACCAGGCGGTCGACCTGCTGACGGCGGTTGCGTTTGCCGCCGTGGGCGACATAAACATGCGCCCGGCGGCGAACCTGGTCAGCCAAGGTAGGCATTGGTTACATCAATCCGATTGTGCCCCAACTCTTGGGCAATCTGCTCACGCGCCTTCCTGTCGCGTTCGCGTGCCACGTCCACTGACTTCCTCAGCTGAACCGCCAGCCACTCGATATGGGCCTCGCCATGTGGAACGGCCGCCATCACGGGACACTCGGCGCCCACGAGATCCTTGTAGCGCTGGCAGGCATAGGAATGGCGCTCGCGGTGGAAGCGAATGCCGTTGGCGGTCGCCACGCGATAGCAATGCCGGCGGAACTCCTCATACGACATGCCTTCGGGAATCAGGGAATGATGCGTACCCTGGTGCATCCGCGCTGCATTGAGCGTCTCGCTTTGCGAGCCCTTCCAGATCGGCACCTGGCGCGGCCGGCCCCCTTTGGTGCCATTTATGATCGGGACGGGGCCACGGTGGCTATACGAATAGGCATCCCGCGCATCGAACTTCGCCGATTCCTCGAACCGCAGGCCGAAGGCACGTTGCAGCCGCAACATGATCCGGAGGGTCGGATCGACGGTGAACAGCCAGTCGTTGTGCTCCTTGATCGTGACGAACTGATTGAACTTCGCAATGTTCTCTCGCATTGGGATGCCGCAATCGCGGGTAGGCGACATGGTCAGATGTTGGTCGCCGCGCGCCAGCTCGAGAACGCGGTTCACGGCACTGATGTAGTTCTGCGCCGTCGAGGCTTCGAGTTCGCCATCGGTGACACGGTCGGCGAGAATCTCGCCATAGGCCATGACCACATCGGACGTAATCAACTCCATGCGTCCGAAGCCATGGTATTCGCGGACATAGTCCACGAACAGGTTCCAGCGATCGGCCATGGTATCGATGCTGGAAAACGACTGCATGCCTTCTTCGAGCGCGATCCTGCCCGCGGCCTTCATGTCGCGCGCGCCGAGATCAAAGTTACGACTTCCCATAAAAATCTCCTCAAATGGTTGGGTGGAATGAAACGGGTACGACAGGTACAGCAATGGGGAGGCGAGACATCCGCCGAAAGAATTACCCTGGCCCACCGGCAAGACCGAAATCGAGTGGTGAGTGTTGGTTCACGCGCTGCGGGCGCGGACGCCGTGCAGGCAGGCCATGAGAGACGCCAGCCCGATAGGCCAGCGTCAAACTTCATCGATCGTCGTCGTCCTACGGGCTGCCGGTCGAGGCAGGCAGGCTCACCAGATGTGAGCGAGCCAGGGGCCCATCCACGGTCGACGCCGCGATCATTTGTCGGCTGTCACGCAATTTCACGCGCCGCCGACGGTCTGGAAACCCGCACCAAGGCTGGCTTCCGCTGCTTCTCTCTATGCCCGTCTCTGTTTGGAAGGGCCACTTCAAAAACGCGCCGACTGCTGCGCGGGTGTCACATGAATGCTGTTTATTTCGTTTCCCCAGCTAGGAAAGCCACCCCGAGTTACCTCGGGGCCGTGGCGAGCACAACGTGAGCGTGATCGTAATGGCGGGAAACTCAGTTGCGTCACCGAAATGCGGCCAAAAAGGGCGCATTTCGGACGGCGGCATGGCCGGCGTGTTTCAGATCCTCTGCAGGTGCTGTGCAGTGATTGTGCCTGCGGGGAAATTCTCAACTTTTGATCGGAGCGTCTCTGCAGTGTTCCTGCCGGTGCTCATGCAACAACGCCGGCATCGACCTCGCGAATTTGATTCCCTGCAGTAGATCTACAGGTCATCAGCACGAAGATCGTCAGTCAAGCTCCGCAGACATCGTCAGGGCGCTGCCCCTGGAGATGTCATGACAATCAGGAAATGCCTCATCTGCCGCAAGCCTTTCACGCCCCATCGCCACGTCAAGCACCAACAAACCTGCTCCAATCCGGAGTGCCAGCGTGAGCGTCGCCGACGCTGGCAACAGGCCAAGCGCAAGGCCGACAAAGCCTACGCCGCCAGGCAGCAAAAACATACCGATGCCTGGCTGCAGGCCAACCCCGACTATTGGCACGAATACCGGAACCGACATCCCGAGTACGCTGCTCGTAATCGCGAGCAGCAGAAATCGCGCAACGAAACGCGCCGCAACAAGGCGATTGCAAAGAGTGACGCGTCATTCCTCGAAACCATTCTGTCTGCGGGCATTTACGAGTTGCGGCGGTGCGATTCGTTCGGAATTGCAAACGGTGACGCGTTGCTTGTCAAAATTGCTTTGCTTTCAATCGCCCGCGACGGGTGATTGATCAAACCCGCTGATTGCAAAGAGAAGACGGTATAGACCGGGGGCTTTCGCGCTGATAACGTCCGCGCGAAATACTCCCGACACACCTGCTTCGATGGCGCAAATTCAGATCTGGCGCGGGTTGCCAGACGACATGACATGTCATGCCGACTGCCGGGAGTCGAACTTTGACTTGATGAACAAGGGCCTCCCGGCATGGACCGCAACCACACCATCGACAAGCCACCGGTACAGGGAACATTTCTCAGCGCCGCCGAATACGTGCGCATGTCCACCGACCACCAGCAGTATTCGACCCAGAACCAGGCCGACAAGATCCGGGAATACGCCGAGCGGCACGGCATCGAGATCGTCCGCACCTATGCCGACGAAGGGCGCAGTGGCCTCAACATCGATGGCCGCGATGCGCTGCAACGCCTGATCAAGGATGTCCAGTCCGGCGATATCAACTTCCAGATCATCCTCGTCTATGACGTCAGCCGCTGGGGGCGCTTCCAGGACCCCGACGAGGCTGCCTACTACGAGCATCTTTGCCGCCGCAAAGGCATCCTCGTCAAATACGTCGCTGAGCAGTTCGACAATGACGGCTCGCCAGTCTCGACCATCGTCAAGGGCGTCAAGCGCGCCATGGCTGGCGAATACAGCCGAGAGCTTTCGGCCAAGGTGTTTGCCGGCCAGTGTCGCCTGATCGAACTCGGCTACCGGCAAGGTGGGCCGGCTGGCTATGGTCTGCGCCGCAAACTCATCGACCAGAGCGGCAACCCGAAGGCGGATCTCGACCGCGGCGAGCACAAGAGCCTGCAAACCGACCGTGTGATTCTGGTCCCCGGCCCTGAGGACGAGCAGCGCATCGTCAATCTGATCTACCAGTGGTTCGTCAACGAATCGCTCTCGGAGTCCGCCATCGCCGGCCGGCTCAATGGCATGAAGGTGCGCACCGACCTCGACCGGCCCTGGACACGATCGACGGTGCAGGAAGTATTGACCAATGAGAAATACATCGGCAACAACATCTACAACCGGACCTCATTCAAGCTGAAGAAGGAGCGCACCGTGAATCCGCCCGAGTTATGGGTGCGCAAGGATGGCGCTTTCGATCCCATCGTGCCGCCCGAGATGTTCTATACGGTGCAGGGCATCATGCGCGAGCGTGCCCGGCGCTATACCGACGAAGAATTGATCGAACGACTACGTGACCTGTACCAGAAGCACGGCTATCTCTCCGGCCTGATCATCAACGAAACCGAGAGCATGCCGTCAGCTGCTGTGTATGCGCATCGTTTCGACAGCCTGATCCGCGCCTATAAGATGGTCGGCTATACCCCGGATCGCGATTACCGCTACCTGGAGGTCAATCGGCTACTGCGCCAACTGCATCCGCAAGTGGTAGCCCAGGCGGAAATCGAGATCGGCCGTATCGGCGGCAGCGTGTTCCGCGATCCCACCAACGATCTGCTATGCATCAATGACGAATTCACCGTCTCGCTGGTGCTGGCCCGTTGCCATACCTACGACACCGGCAGCCATCGCTGGAAGATCCGCTTCGATACCTCCCTGCAGCCGGACATCACCGTGGCCATCCGCCTCGACCCAGACAACCAGGGGCCAATGGATTATTACCTGCTGCCACGGCTTGATTTCGGCCAGACCAAGATTCAGTTGGCCGAGCAGAACGCCATCGAGTTCGACAGCTACCGCTTCGAGACCCTCGACTACCTCTACGGCATGGCCGGACGTACCCGCATACGGAGGGCAGCATGAGCCCCAAGCAAGCCCGTGAAGAAATCCGCATGATCCAGATCGACAAGATCGATGTGCTCAACCCCCGCGACCGGAACAGCAAGGCCTTCAACGTCATCGTCGGCAACATCAAGGATATCGGCCTGAAGAAGCCGATCAAGGTGACGCCACGCACCACAGAGTCCGGCGAGCAGCGGTATGTGCTGGTATTCGGCGAGGGGCGGCTAACGGCCTTCCGTAACCTCGGCGAGAAGGAAATACCGGCCATCGTGGTCGAGATCAGCGACGAGGATGCTTTCCTGATGAGCCTCGTCGAGAATATCGCCCGTCGCCAGGAGAAACCGCTGGAGAATCTGGCCAGCATTACCGCCCTGCGCGCCAAGGGTCATTCGCCCAATGAAATTGCCCGCAAGATTGGCATGACACCCCATTACGTTCAGGGCATGCTCACTCTGCTGGAGGAAGGCGAAGAACGCTTGGTCGTTGGCGTCGAGCGTGGCCAGATTCCGCTCAATGTGGCCTTGACCATCCATGGTGCCGGTAACAACGACAAATCGGTACAGGCCGCCCTGCAGGATGCCTACGAATCCGGCAAGTTACGCGGCAAGCCGCTGATGGAAGTCAGGCGAATACTTGAGAAGCGCCGTACGCTGGGCCGCTCGGCCAACAAGCAGGGCCCGAGGAAACGCGCCGAGGTCTCCGCAGACGCACTGGTGCGCACGTATGAACGGGAGGTCGAGCGACAGCGTCAACTGGTCAGGAAGGCCGAATACACCCAGCACTGCCTGATGTTCGTCTCCGGCGCGCTACGGGAATTGCTGGCCGACGAGAATTTCGTGAACCTGCTGCGCGCCGAGAAGCTTGAGACCCTGCCGAAATATCTATCCGAGCGGGTCTGGCCGGGCGGGGTTTCCCCGTGAGCAAGGTTGCACTCGGCTTCGACCCGAACACGATCAGGGTACCACTGGACAACCTGCTGCCCTCACGCAAGATCGCCATCGGCCTGTTGCAGTCCAGAAAGTACCAGCAGATCCTGGCCTCGATCCGCGAGGTCGGCGTCATCGAACCGCTTTCCGTGATTGCCGCCGATGCAACCGCCGGCACCTACCTGCTGCTCGACGGCCATGTCCGGGTCGTCGCCATGCGCGAGCTAGGCTACGCCGAGGCCAATTGCCTGATCGCCAAGGACGACGAAGGCTATACCTACAACACGCGGATCAACCGCGTTTCCACCATTCAGGAGCACCGAATGATTCGCCGGGCCATCGACCGCGGCGTTTCTCGTGAAAAGGTCGCCAACACCTTGGGCGTGGATGTCAGCCTGATCCACAAGAAGGCGACCATGTTGGATGGCGTCTGCGACGAGGCGATCGAAATGCTCAAGGATCGGCAGTTCTCGACCAATGTCACCGCAGTCCTGAAGCGCATGAAGCCTATGCGGCAAGTGCAATGCGTGGAGCTGATGATCGATTGCAACAAGTTCACGTCGGACTACGCCAACGCACTGCTGGCGCTGACGCCGCCGGACATGCTGGTGGATAGCGCGAACCCGCGCAAGCAGACCGGCGTCACTCCCGAGCAACTTGCACGCATGGAGCGCGAAATGGCCAACGTACAGGGGCAATACAAGCTGGTGGAACAGAGCTACGGGCAGGATGTCCTCAATCTCGTCCTGGCACAACGGTATCTGGAGAAGCTGCTGGCCAACAAGATGGTAGCCAGGTATCTCCGGCAACATCAGCCAGACGTATTGGAGCAGTTCGAGAAGATCGTGGCGACGAAATCACTCGATCAGTCCTGACAGTTGACGCGAATTACCTCTGTCATCGAGCCTGGCTCATCTTGAGAGCTTTTCGGTAGGCAAAATCGCCAGGAGCTATGGCAATTCAGCGTAAGAAAACTACTGCCTATTCCTCTTTAATCATACTTATTCATATTTACCCGAGGCATTTCGTATGAGAGCATGTAACATAAAGAAATTGATGAAGCCGACCAGGAAAACCACATGGCTGAGCCTTGGCTCTCTGTCGAAGAAATTGCGGCGCATCTCGGCGTGAGCAAGGACACCGTATATGCGTGGATCAACAAGAGAAACATGCCAGCCCACCGTGTCGGCAGGCCTTGGAAATTCAAGACTGATGAAGTCGATAAATGGGTTCGCTCCGGCGGCGCAACTGGGCACGAGAGGAAAAAATAGAGCGTTACGTCATACGGGTTTCACGACCCTTTGCATAGCGAACGCTCCAAGAATTTGGGGAGAGGGTTGATGGCGAAAGTTGCATGTGTAGATCTTTTTTGTGGGGCGGGAGGCCTGACACACGGATTCGTGCTCGAGGGCATTCCAGTCAAAGCCGGGATCGACATGGATCCGTCCTGCAAATTTCCGTACGAGACCAACAACCGAAATGCCAAATTTGTCGAACGTGACATCAGCGAGGTCTCCGAAAAAGAACTCGAACAGCTTTTCGGCAATGCGGATGTCAAAATTTTGGCTGGGTGTGCGCCTTGCCAACCGTTTTCCACCTATGCGCAACGCTACGAGTCGGATGGGAAAGAAGGAAAATGGGGACTTCTCTACCATTTCGCCCGACTCGCCGAGAAAACGAAACCTGACGTCATCACCATGGAGAACGTGCCAACGGTCGCCAAACACGAAGTCTTCGATGACTTCGTCGCCTCTCTCAAAAAGGCCGGATACAAAGTTTGGCATGGTGTCGTCGATAGCTCCGGCTACGGTGTTCCGCAAATGCGCCGGAGAATGGTCCTGCTTGCGTCGAAACATGGCGAAATCAAGATGGTGCCGCCAACCCATTCGGAGCCGATCACCGTTCGGCAGGCCATCAAGTCACTGAGTCCGATACGGGCCGGGGAATTTTCTGCAAATGACAAGCTCCATGCCTGCTCTTCTCTATCCGAAACGAACCTGAAACGAATACGAGTCTCGAAGCCAGGAGGAACTTGGCGTGACTGGCCTCAACATTTGGTAGCCAACTGCCATCGTTCAGAGAGCGGGCGAACCTACCCTGGTGTCTACGGCCGTATGGAGTGGGACAAACCAGCTCCAACCATGACGACCCAGTGCTACGGGTTTGGCAATGGTCGCTTCGGCCATCCGGAACAAGATCGTGCCATCTCATTACGAGAAGCCGCGATACTGCAAAGCTTTCCGAGCGATTACGACTTCGTGCCAAAAGATGGGGAAATCAGCTTCAAGGTGCTCGGGCGACTCATTGGCAATGCGGTTCCAGTCGGTCTTGGGCGTGCCATCGCGAGAAGCATCAAAACCCACCTCGCAAGCATTCCGGCCAGATGAAGTTCTGACGAGGGCTACGTATGTCGCGTGTTCAGCCCTCGACTCCGGAGACAAGCCTCCGTATGGCAAGGGTGAGGCAAACGGGGACCGATGCCGAACTCGCAATACGAAGAGAGTTGTATCGAAGGGGGCTTCGCTACCGAGTCTCCTTCGGGGTTCTCAGAAAACCTCGCCGCACCGCAGATGTCGCATTCCCGAGGCTTCGAATCGCCATTTTCGTGGATGGCTGCTTTTGGCATGGTTGCCCAGAGCATGCAACATGGCCAAAGCGTAATTCTGAATTCTGGCGACATAAAATTGAAGCAAACCGATGTCGAGATATCGATACCAATACAAGACTTCGAGAACTCGGTTGGACGGTGCTACGATTCTGGGAGCATGAATCACCGATCGATGCTGCGACGGCAATCATCGGCGCCGTCACACAGGTCAGATCAAATCGTCATGGGCTTGCTGCTGGCGAAAACAAAAAATAAGAAGGAATGTGCCAGTCAGTATGGAAATCACCAAGGATGAAAAACCCGAACCGTACCGTGCCTGCCCAGAACCTGGTCAGTTGGTAGAAGTTCGTCGTCGGCAGTGGGTCGTTGCCGACGTCGTCTCATCCAAGCTAGAGTCGAATACGGTGCCCCAGCACGCTGTCTCGCTATCATCGATTGATGAGGATGGTTTGGGCGAGGAATTGGAGGTCATCTGGGAGATCGAGCCTGGGGCCCATATCATCGAACGCGCTGGATTGCCGCTCATCTCTGGGCAGGATGACCCCGATACGCTGGAGGCATTCCTCGACGCCGTGCGCTGGGGTGCAGCCACGAATGCCGATCGCGGCTTTCTCCAAGCCCCTTTCCGCAGTGGCGTCAGCATCGAGGATTTCCAGCTGGACCCACTCGTACGGGCCATCGACATGGCGCGCGTCAATCTGCTCATCGCCGACGACGTCGGTCTGGGTAAGACCATCGAGGCTGGGCTCGTCATCCAGGAGTTGCTACTCAGGCATCGCGCCCGAACCGCACTGATCATCTGTCCAGCATCACTGCAGGAAAAGTGGCGCGTCGAGATGCTGGAGAAATTCGGTCTCGAATTCCGAGTGGTCGACACGGCGTATATCAAGCAACTGCGTCGTGAGCGTGGTATTCACGCCAACCCCTGGACTTCACATCCACGCCTGATCGCGTCGATGGACTGGGTCAAAGGTGGCGAGGGTCTGCGCGCGATGCGTGACGTACTGCCTCCGCATGTCAGTTATCCGCGCAAATTCGACATCCTCGTCGTCGATGAGGCGCACAACGTCGCGCCGTCAGCGAACGCTCATTACGCCCTTGAAAGTCAGCGAACCCGCTTCATCCGGGCCATCAGCCCGCACTTCCAGCACCGCCTCTTCCTGACGGCGACTCCGCACAACGGTTATACCGAATCCTTCACTTCGTTGCTCGAGTTGCTCGACGACCAACGTTTTGCCCGCAACATCCTGCCAGACGAGAAGCAACTATCCCAGGTGATGATCCGGCGTCTCAAGAGCGATCTGGTCGACGCCGATGGCAAGGCACTCTATCCAAAACGAGTGCTACAGGCACTTCCGGTACCGTACTCTCAGGAAGAACGTGAAATACACGAAAGGCTCGATGCCTATTGTCTGAGCCGGGAGCGTGGTGCAGACACGGATGGCAACACGTTCGGCACCAAGTTCGTAAATCAACTGCTCAAAAAGCGCCTCTTCTCGTCTCCCGCTGCATTCGCCTCGACACTCGAAAAGCACGTCGCCACCGTTTCCAGCCCGGCCGCTCGCAAAGATAAGGATTCGATGGCCGATCGCATCCTGCGGAAGGCGATTCTCCGTGTCGAGGAAGACTACGCCAACGACCAGGACGTGGAAAACGCTCAGGCCGAGGCCGTCGAAGAAGCCTCACACCGTGCCCAACCCCTCACGGCGGAACAGAGTCGGTTACTGGATGAGATGCGGCAATGGGCGCAGCGTGCCAAAAATCAGGCCGACTCCAAGGCCAAGGCCGTCATCGAATGGATCGAAGCCCACCTCGACGCCAAGACGGGATGGAACGATCAGCGGGTGATCCTATTCACCGAATACCGCACCACCCACCAGTGGCTGCACGAGATACTCGCCAGTCACGGCTATGGTGGAGACCGCTTGGCCATCTTGCATGGTGGAATGGACCATGACGAAAGGGAGAAGGTCAAGGCAGCGTTCCAGACCTCACCCAAGGATTCGGCCGTGCGCATCCTGCTCGCCACTGATGCCGCATCCGAGGGTATTGATTTGCAGAATCACTGTAATTGCCTCATCCATCTGGAGATTCCATACAACCCGAATGTGATGGAGCAGCGCAACGGCCGTATCGACCGGCATGGTCAGCGCCAACAGGAAGTGCTCATCTGGCACCCCGTCGATGGCGGCCAGCATGCCGATCGTACCGTCGGTGGGCATGGTGACGACATTCTGCGGGCTTTGCGAAAACTGGAATCGATGCGAGCCGACATGGGGAGCGTCAACCCCGTGATCGCACCTCAGATGTCTGGGTTGATCGAAGGGGCGTTGAAGGATCTGGATACCCGGCTCGCGGAAGCCAAGATCGCTAGAGCACGGCGGTTCGTCCAGGCCGAGCGTGAGCTGAAGTCACGAGTCGCCAAGCTCCATGAGCGACTGCTGGAAACGCAGCACGACTTTCATCTGACCCCAGAACACATCCTGATGGCGGTCAAGACCGGTCTCGACCTCGCCGGCAAGCCTCCGCTCGAAACCGTCGTCCTGCCGGGAACCCTCAGCGGCGCGATCTTCAAGATGCCCCCGCTCTCCGGTTCATGGGCTCGGTGCCTAGAAGGGTTGCGTCATCCATTTACCCAGCAAATTCGTCCGATCACCTTCGATCACGCCGTCGCGAAGGGCAGAGACGATGTCGTGCTGGTACACCTCAATCATCGCTTGGTGCAGATGTGCCTGCGCCTGTTGCGTGCTGAGATCTGGGCGCAGGATGACGTGAAGAAGTTGCACCGGGTCACCGTCCGTATCCTGCCCGACGATCGTATCGATGGGCCCGCGGTCGTCGTCGTCTCGCGACTCGTCGTGACTGGTGGCAATCACCACCGTCTCCACGAGGAACTCACCATTTCCGGCGGCTACCTGCGTGATCAGAATTTCAGGCGTGAAGACGGTGTCGCAAAAATCCAGCAGTGGCTGGATCAGGCTCGCCCCATCGATGCGCCAGCAAACCTGTTCGATGCCCTGCGTACCCGATTCGGTCGTTCGCAGGATGCCATCCTGCAAACCGTGGACGCGCGTTCGAAGGATCGCCTCAAACACCTTGCCAATACATTACAGGCACGCAAGCTGAAGGAAGTCGAGAGCATTACGGCGGTACTCGACGAACTCGATCGAGCCATACGATCCGAGCTTGCAAAGGACCAACAACCCGAGCAGTTGTCGCTTTTCACCGAAGACGAGCGAACACAGCTCAGGCGAGATACCGCTGCGCTCGAAGCTCGATTGGCACGAATCCCGGCCGAGCGTGAGCAGGAGTCACAAGCGATCGAGGCTCGTTACGCCGATTTCGTCGACCGAACCTTCCCGGTGGCCGTCGTGTTCCTGGTGCCCGCATCGGTCACGAAGGGAGGCCACGCATGAGCTTGGATCAGCTTCACAACGAATGGCTGTCCCTCATCGAGATATCCGGCCCTTTCCTCGCCGTACCGGTCTTGAAGGAAGTATTTCCGCAAGGCCTGGAGGAACTGGATGGGATCAAGCGCAAGCGGTTACGCCAGGCCTACGAGGAATGGCGGGAAGCCTGGGAGACGGATGATTCACAATTCCCTGATCTGCACCGCGCCTGGATAGAGGAAGTCCTGGCGCGAGGATTGGAACTGGATGAAGATGGCCGGGGCGATGTGCTCCGGTGCGGGGACAGGCTCCCGGAGAGCTTGCGTGTAGCGCTGCCCGAGCATGGCGTCACACTGGCACCCGACATGGCAGTCGTCGACGAACAGCAGGGAGAGAAGGCCCTATTATTGATTTATATCTACCCCGCCGATGTGGATCTGGAGATGACGTCGAGGCAGGATGGCTGGTCTGCCAGCCCTGCCGAACGCATGGTTCAACTCTGTCGCCAGACAGGCTGCCGACTGGGCATCGTCACCAATGGCGAACGCTGGATGTTGATCGACGCGCCGGTAGGCGCGGTCACCACCTTTGCTAGCTGGTACGCACGCCTGTGGAGCCAGGAGCCGATCACGTTGCAGGCATTCGTGCATCTGCTGGGCATCCGCCGGTTCTTCTTCGATACATCTGAACAGCTACCGGCACTGATCGATCGATCCCTGAAATTCCAGGACGAGGTCACCGATGCGCTCGGCGAACAGGTCCGTCGCGCGGTCGAGGTATTGATTCAATCACTGGATAAGGCCGATCTCGATCGCAATCGGGAGTTGTTACGGGAGGTGCCGCCCACCGAGCTGTACGAGGCGGGGCTCACGGTGATGATGCGCCTCGTGTTCCTGCTCTCGGCAGAGGAGCGCGGCCTTCTGTTGCTCGGCGACGAGCGCTACGAGGCCCACTACGCCCTATCCACACTACGACTACAACTCCGTGCCGAGAGCGAGGAAATTCTCGAACGTCGCTGGGATGCCTGGTCGCGCCTGCTGGCGATCTTCCGAGCCGTGTTCGGCGGCATCGAGCATGAGAACCTGCGTATGCCGGCATTGGGTGGTTCGCTATTCGATCCGGATCGCTTCCCCTTCCTTGAGGGGCGGGCCAAGGGGTCGAACTGGCGCACCGACGCCGCGAAGCCGCTACCCATCGACAATCGCACCGTCCTGCTGTTGCTGGAGGCCATCCAGCAATTCCAGGGGCGCACCCTGTCCTACCGAGCACTGGACGTCGAACAGATCGGCTATGTCTACGAGGGCCTGCTGGAACGGACCGTCAAGCGGACCAGTGAAGTCACACTGGAGCTGGATGCCACCAAGAGCGCCAAGACCCCTTGGATTACCTTGGGAGAATTGGAATCAGCCAGACTGGATGGTGAAACGCAGCTCGCTGCTCTCATCCAGGATCGCTCCGGCTGTTCCGCGAGCCGTGTTCGCAACGACCTCACCAAGCTTGTCGATGACACCTTGGCTGACCGCCTGCTCACGGCCTGCCAGACGGACATCGCACTACGCGATCGGATCAGACCTTATGCGCATCTACTACGGACAGATCCTTGGGGCTATCCACTCGTCTATCCCACAGGTGCTTTCATCGTCACCACCGGCTCTGACCGGCGCGAGACCGGCACCCACTACACGCCGAAGTCACTCACCGAAGCCTTCGTCGCCGAAACGCTCACACCCATCGCCTACGTCGGCCCGGCAGAAGGCACGCCACGCGCGAACTGGTCCCTGATATCCCCCGCACAACTGCTCGACCTGAAGATCTGCGATCCGGCCATGGGGTCGGGAGCTTTCCTCGTGCAAGCTTGTCGCTGGCTGGCCGACCGACTGCTGGAGGCATGGGCGCAGGCTGAGACGCAGGGCCGCACGGTCGGTCTCGATGGACAGGTGATGGATGCCAACGCCAGCGAAGAACTACTACCGCGCGACGCCGAGGCGCGCACCATCGTCGCCCGCCGCCTCATCGCCGAACGCTGCCTCTACGGCGTCGATCTGAACCCGCTGGCGGTCGAACTGGCCAAGCTCTCAATCTGGTTGGTGACGTTGGCCAAGGGGCGTCCATTCGGTTTTCTCGACCACAACCTGCGCTGCGGCGACAGCCTGCTCGGCATCCACCGGTTGGATCAACTAACCCAGCTTTCGATGAATCCCACAGGCCAAGGCCAGCTACGCTTGTTCGGCCGGAACATCGAACAGGCGGTGTATGAAGCCATCGAACTGCGTACGCGCCTCCGCGAAATGCCCATTCGCGACATTCGCGACGTCGAGGCAATGGCGCATTTGGACGCCGATGCGCGCCGCAGGCTCGAAGTGCCGGAATGCATCGCCGATGCATTCATCGGGGAATTGTTCGGTTCGGGTGGTAACGGTGCCGTATTGGAAAACAAATTGACGTCTCTAACCGTTCAAGCCGGGCAGAGCATCGACGGCGACCGTGACGTGCTCGCCTCAATGCGTCGGCGATCGATCGCTGCGTTGTCGACCGATCTACCCTCTGACAAGCCCCCGCGTCGGCCTTTCCATTGGCCGTTGGAGTTTCCGGAGGTATTCGCGCATGAACGAGGCGGCTTCGACGGCATTGTCGGCAATCCACCCTTTTTGGGTGGAAAACGTATCAGTACCGTCATGGGGCCCACCTACAACGATTGGTTGTCCGTTGAGCATGAAGGCGCCGGCAAGAACGCTGATCTGGCAGCGCATTTTTTCCGCCGTGCTTGGAACGTCATCCGCGAAGGCGGTGGTTTTGGTCTTCTTGCCACCAACACCATTGCGGAAGGTGATACCCGCCAAGGGGGCCTCGAATGGATGCTGAACGATGGGGCCGTCATCCATGCGGCCTATCCGAATGAGCCTTGGCCTGGGAAGGCAGCAGTGATCACAAGTCGAGTGCATGTCCACAGGGGTGGGTGGCATGGCGAACGCTCGCTACTCGGGCGACCAGCTCCCTTCATATCGGCCTTTCTGTCTGATCGCGAGGACTGGAGTCCAGAACGCCTGAAGGCGAACGAAGGTTTAGCATATCAAGGCTCGATTGTGCTCGGCATGGGCTTTGTACTTTCACCCGATGAAGCACGACGGATGCTAGATACCGATCCCAAGACCGCCGATGTGGTATTCCCTTACATCAACGGCGACGACCTCAATACAGATCCCGAACAGCGAGCGAGCCGCTGGGTTATCAACTTCTGGGATTGGCCCGAAGAAAGGGCTGCGACCTATCGTGATCCTTACGCATGGATCAAAGAGCGTGTCTATCCAGAGCGGCTGGAGAAGAGCAAGGAAAAGTCGTACCGAAACATTATGTCTATGTGGTGGCAGCACTGGAATGTTCGACCTGGTCTCTACCACACCATCGGTCGCGGAGGCTCTTTTTGCCAGCACCCACAGTCGTGGGATGAGAATCGCAGGTTGAGTCGGGTTATGACGGTAGCGCGGGTCAGCAAAACGCTCGCATTCGCCTTCAGCGATCCAGCCACCGTATTTGCCGATCAGCTCGTTGTGTTCGCCTTCGAGGCTGGATCGAACTTCGCCGTAATGCAGTCCAATGTCCACGCGGTATTTGCTTGGCAGCATTCGTCGAAGCTGAAAACCGATCTTCGATATAGCCCATCCGATGCTTTTGAGACGTTTCCACTTCCTCCAGCCGACGATCTGCTGACTGATCTTGGCGACCAACTCCATCAGGGTCGCATCAATGTGATGCGTGTCGATCGCATCGGCCTAACCAAGCTCTACAACCGTTTCCATACCGATACCGAACGCGATCCTCGCATCGAAAGGCTGCGCGCATTGCAGCGCGAAATGGATGCCGCCGTTGCACACGCCTACGGCTGGGATGATCTCGGCCTCGAACACGGCTTCCACGAGGTACCGTACCTGCCGGAAAACGACCGCATCCGCTTCACCATCTCGGAGACCGCTCGCGTCGAAGTGCTTCGGCGGCTGTCGGAGTTGAACCGCCAGCGTTACGAGGAAGAAGTCGCCCAGGGGCTCCATTCAGACGCTACGCCACGCGTTTCATCCCCTGCCGCACGAACGCGCCGTCCTGCCAGCGCCGACTTTTCGCAGGCTGCACTCGACCTCAATGTCATTCCCGCCAATGAGGGCCAATACCTCAAAGTAGCTGAACCTCGCGCCCAATATCAGATCGGCCCAGCCTACTCCATCGTCGAATACCTGAAAGCGCATTCTGGCTGGCACGCCAAAGCCGACATTCTTGCCGCCACCGGCATTACGGACGGCCAGTGGAACGCCACGATCGGTGATCTGCTCGCAAGCGGCAGGGTCGAACGCCAAGGTGAAAGACGCGGGACTCGCTACCGCATCGTCAAAGGGAATGGAGAATGAGGGATCAATGCTACCCGGCTGATTTGACCATCTCTGCTCAAGATTTCGCCAAGTCAGGTTGGAGGGAGACGCTGACCCAAGCACCTCGCGAGGGGTATCCGTCAATGTGGCAGGCATTCTCTGCGGCTGCCCGCACCGCAATGGATGAAGGCGCCGAGGTGCGCGGAAAGGTACTCTGGTTACTGGCCGATGCCTGCTCAATGATGCTATCGCCGTCGAGCCAGAATGAACCATTCAAACCATTCACAGTAATGGGTGGGCAGCGGTCTGTGATTCCAGATGATCTGAACGAAGCAGATATTGAATTCTTCGCAAACATCGTCGATGCGATAGACGATATTTGGTTGAAGGCACGACTCGCCGATCTGATTTGGCTGAAGAAAGCCCCGCGCGATGCTTCATTTGCACTGAGGGCCATTGATGCCTACCGATCCATGCCACTCGACACAAATACCTGGATTCATGGTGGCCGCGACTGCTGGCCGAGAGCCATCAACCTGGCGCGGATGCTCAAGGCTGGCGCTGGCGATCGGTTGGTGAAAATGGAAAACTTGATCGTCGTTGCCTTCAATGCAGCAACCCAGGCTGACGGATTTCTTGGACTGTGGTTGGCCGATCTTCTGAAAGCGAACGGTCTCGGGAAAATGCACCGAGCCGATGTGGCAAAGAAGTTGAATGCCTTGGCCCATAGGTTCGATAGCGAAGGTGATTTGCATAGGGCGCGGGAATATTTCTCCGCTGCTGCCGATTGGTACGAAGCCATTCCCGACGCAGCCAAAGCGGCATCAATGTCAGTCTTGGTCGCTGAAGGTTGGGTCAAGGAAGCCATCGCTCAGGTTTCGTCAGTCAATCCAAGCCATATGGTCGCAGCCAGCTTCTACGAAAACGCCATCCAGACCTACCGAACGATTCCGAGAGCAGAGCGCGCCACGCACCGGGTGGATGAGCGGATAGCAGAATTGCGAACCCATCTAAACGATTCTGGAGAGAAGTCGTTGGGAGAAATGGGCGTCATTACAACGCCTGGCGTTGATATCGTTCAGCTCGTTGAGAACGCACGTAAGTCTGTTGCAGGTAAGCCCTTCAAAGAAGCCTTGCTTTCGTTTGCGAATCTTCATCAAGGGGAGAATGTAGAGAAACTACGTAAGAACGTTCTGGAACGGATGCGGCAGTTTCCTTTGCAGTTTTTGTCTGCAGCAACGGTGATGAGCTCGGATGGTCGAGTCATTGCGAAACGTCCGGCAATGAGTTGGGGTGGCGATCTGACAGAAGAAGACGAGATTGCCATCCGCGCCGAGATGATCCGCGACTATGGCATGCTGGTCAGCATCGTGGTGCAAGGTGACATCTGGCCCGCACATGAAGTTCTTCTGCTGGAGCATCGGGTGCGTGAGGCTAATTTCATTGACTTGGCCCGCCATTCGCCAATCGTTCCGAAGGATCGCGCCGGGCTTTTCGGGAAAGCGCTGTTTGCCGGTTACGAGCGCGACTTCGTCACTGCATTACATCTTCTGATTCCACAGATCGAGCACATGGTTCGTGTGCATCTCAAGCAGGCCGGAGCCAAAACCACGAACCTCGACAAGGATGGCATCCAGAATGAAAATGGGATGAGCGCTTTGATGGATTTGCCAGAGGCCAACCAAGTTTTCGGCAAGGATTTGGCTTTTGAACTCAGATCACTGTTCTGCTGTGCGTTCGGCCCCAATTTACGCAATGAACTTGCCCATGGTTTGCTTGACGAGGACGCATGCCATTCACCGTTTGCCATCTATGCGTGGTGGCTGGCGCTACGGCTTACGTTCAATACGTGGTGGAACGCAGCGCACAAAGACGAAATAGCGGAGGCATCAAATGGAGACGACTGATAAGCAGCCCGAAATGACCGTCACTTCAGTGAGATCGCATTGCATAAGGAGAAAACGCTCATGACAAAAACAAGCGCCGACACTGCTCAGGCGAGCCCAACGAAACGATTCTTCGTTTCGATGCTCACTCGCGACATCCATCTCGCAGATGCCATTCTTGATCTCCTCGACAACTGTCTCGACGGCGCGATGCGACTCGCGGACGGCAGGGAAGTCAACTATGCCTTGCACTTCGTGAAGATCAAGATCGCTGGAGATCACTTCTCGATTGCCGACAACTGCGGCGGTATACCCCGAGAAGTAGCCAAGAACTATGCGTTCAAGATGGGACGCGAACCTGACGACGACCGCGACTCGGATGCCGAAACCATCGGCATGTACGGGGTCGGCATGAAGCGTGCGATCTTCAAAATGGGCCGCAATGCACTGGTTCGCACGCGCTACGGTGACGACACGTTCGAGGTGCCGATCACTTCGGAATGGCTGGAAGCAAAGAACTGGGATCCACTTCCGATCAACGAACCGACGGAGGCAAGCGAGCAGCTCGACGAGCCAGGCACCACTATCTACGTTAACGACCTATACGAAGGCGTCGCACGGCACTTCGCCAACGCGTCCTTCGAAAATGAGGTCCGCACCGCTATCGCTGAGCATTTCACGATGTTTCTTCAGTGGGGCCTGAAAGTGGAGCTCAATGGCACACCAGTAGAACCCGTCCGCGTCGAGGTGCTCGTCTCTACGGATGAGAATCGACCGGCTCCGTACATTTACCGGAAGACCATCGATGACGTGATTGTCTCCATCACGGTTGGACTGAATACAGGGAAGAGTCTCGGCGACGACGAGGACGACGACGCCGGCTTCGAGCGAGATCGCTCGTCGGCGACCGCTGGTTGGACTGTCCTTTGCAATGACCGTGCGGTCATTGTTGGGGACAAGAGCCGTCTGACGGGTTGGGGAGACGGCATCCCGCTCTACCACCCGCAGTTCGCCATCATTACCGGCATCATCGAATTCCGCTCTAAGCATGCCGATAAGCTACCGGTCACCACGACGAAGCGTGCGCTCGACACGTCGTCGAACGTCTGGCTGGAGTCACTCGTCAAGATGAAAGAGGGCATGCGGATATGGATCTCCTACACGAACCAGTGGAAGAATCATCCGCGTTCAGACCAGTCCAGCCACTGGGAAGACGCTCGGCCGATGGCGCTGAGCATGGCAATCGAGACCGTCGCATCACGCAGGTTCACGAAGAAGACGAACGACTTCATCGAGTTCAATCCTCAGAAGGCGAAGGTATTGCCCGAGCCAGAGGACAAAAAGCCTTCATCACGTAAGGTCATGTTCTCCCGACCGGCCGAAGAGGTGCATCTCGTCTCGAAGATGTTGTTTGACAACCCGGATGAAAAGCCCGGCATTGTCGGCGACAAGTGCTTCGAAATGCAGCTTACAAAGGCAAAAAGGCAGGGAGGCTGAACGATGAGCGCAGGTTCTTCGCTGCCATACCGGTTACGACCCAACAAGGCCGTGGATCGGGAATTATTCCTGTCACTTCTGATGCTGCTGGCCCCGAGACTCACGCTGGATAAGTATCACTACATCGGCCTCGGCGGCCCCTTCCTCGAAGATTTTCGGATGATTCATGGTCGGCTCGGCATCGCAAAGATGACGTGTATCGAGACCGAAGAGCAGGTACATAAGCGTCAGATATTCAACCGCCCCATTCCATCCATAGAGTGCGTCCACAAGAGCCTCGAAGACTATCTCGACGAAACCGATTTCGATTCTCCCACCATCATCTGGTTCGATTACACGGAACCCAAGGGCATCACTACTCAGATCGAGCGATTCGCGCGCACCATCGGCACCGTGCAGATCGGCAGCATTCTGCGCATTACCCTCAATGCCAATCCTGAGTCATTGGGAAAGCCCGATTCCAAGGACATCTCTGTCGAAGCCGAAGACGATGTCTCGGAGGATCGAACACAGAAGCCTACGACTCAGGAATGGCGTCTCGCGCGCTTCAAGGAACGGCTCGGATCACTTTTTCCGAGTGGATTGACGGCCGATGGCATGACGCACAAGAACTATGGCAGGAGCTTGCTGCGCGCACTCAAGTTGGCGGTCGACAAGGAAGCCCTCAGTTTTCGGGATCGCCGTATCGTCTGGGCACTCGCTACCCACTACGCAGATGGTCAGGCAATGGTGACTGCCGCACTCGTCGTTTGCCAGAACGACGACCTGGCCATAGAAAAGTTGGTGAAGGGTTGGGAATTCAACTCGACGACCGATGCTCCGCATCGGGTCGACCTACCTGCGCTCTCGACGTTGGAGCGACTGACTATGGAATCGCATTCCGACGCCCGAACAAGGATGGGTTTTGATCTGCCGAAATCTGATATGGGCGAAAACCCATTCGAAGTGTTCAAGAAGTTCTATCGCATCTACCCGCATTTCTCGCGAGTGGAGCTATAGACGCAGATAACGAGTTCCAGAATCATGACGAAAACACCCAACGCATGGATAGCTGTCGATCACGGACTCGGATCCGATCAGAGGCTTGCGCCCTATTCCTTGGCATTGAACGGTGATCGCTCCCTGTATCAAGCCATCGCCGAGGATGACTGGGCTCTAATCTTGAACCTGCAGGGCGAAATCACTCGCGCCGGGCGCGCGCTGCGCATTCGCTCCGATCTCGAAACGACCACGCTTTATTTCGACAGAGTGCTATCCGTTGCCCCGGGCATGGATATCGGCACGACATCACTGTCATCCCCCGCGTCCGGCAACGTTGGCCGACTGCAATGGGCAGACTTCGTCGAGACTCTGTCGAAGTCGTTGCACACGACGATCGCCGACATTCCCCCCGTATCCGATCAGGCCTATATCCGGGAACTGCTGCAATTGGCAGTGATGGATGATCTTCTCGGCCCAGCTGGCGGGCCTCGTGAGCAAATCATCGATATGGGTGTCCGCGACCGGTATCTGGTGGGGAAGCTCGCTCCACGAGAGTCCGATCGTGGTGGTATCGAGGGCCTGGAAGGGCCGCTGGCTGGAGAAGTAGAAGAACCGGTGGACCCGAAGGTGCCAGGACAGCACGAACCGGGTGCGGAATTCGGCACGGCTACCGGCAGAGTAGAACCCGAGTCCGACTCGGCCGATGAAATTGATGCCACGAGTAATCAATCTCTCGTGCCCTCCAGTCTCGGCCTGACCTTCTGCGTCGCGGGCGAGGCCGAAAAGATCGAAGTCGAGGTCCGCTGGGGGCGCTACGAACGAAGCAACGAACACGAGATATTTCGTACTCGGAAGAACAAGGAGTCTGGTGCGGAAGAGCAGACCAAGGCCAAGGTCTGGCAACGGATTCCCTGTGGTGGCACGCTCGTACTTTCTCTCACAGAAGGGGGTATCTCGCATCAGGCGCCCGATGTCGATCAGCCCGAGGTGCGTATCCAGGGTTCCGTTCGAGCCAAGAACGCGAACGGGGATCGCTTGGTGACGTTGTTTCTGGTCAATGCCCAAGCAGAACCGGATACCAACCGCGACACGGCATGGGTATTCCAGCCAGAGGTAATCGTGCGCGCCGTGAAGGATGCGGGCAATCGGGCTATCTTCCGGCGCAGACCGGTGCTCGACGCCTCCGGCATGGACCCGGAACGCGATGCACTGGAGATGATCTACCGGAATCGTGTCGAGTTCGCGGTCGGCCATGGTGTGGCCGTGCATGCCGTGACATCCGAGGATGTCACGTTGGCGACCGAGGTACGCACGACCGTGGTGCCCCAGTATGAGGTACAAGTCACCGAGACGCCCGGGCTCGATCCTGCTGATCGTCCGGCGATGAAGGCGATGGTGGCCAACGGCCTTCTCGACATGCAGCGCCTCGCAGACATGGACGGTGCGGAATTGTTTGCTGCCCTATTGATGCTGACCGAAGATTATTCAGCATGGATCGCCGATCAGCGCGCACGTATCGGCAAGGATGTTCTCGATCATGATGAACAAGCCGATCAGGCACTCGGGCGATGCCAAGAGGTATACGAACGTCTGCAGAAAGGCATCAATACGCTGCGTAGCGATACGAAAGCACTTGCAGCCTTTCGATTCGCCAATCGTGCCATGGCCACCCAGCGGGTGCACGGCATCTACGCACTCGCGATGCGCCGAGGCGAGGACAAGGTTCTGGCCGATTTCGACACGGAGGGGAATCGCAGTTGGCGCCCCTTCCAGCTTGCCTTCTTGTTGCTATCCGTTCCTTCATTGGCCGACCCGAACCACCCGGATCGCACGAAGCCGGTAGAGTCCTTCGCCGATCTGCTGTGGTTCCCCACAGGTGGCGGCAAGACCGAGGCCTATCTGGGGGTCGCCGCGTTCACCATGGCCATCCGACGGATGCAGGGCAGCCTGGGTGGGTTTGACAGCTCGCGTGGCCTGGCGGTGGTCATGCGTTACACCCTGCGCCTCTTGACGCTACAGCAGTTCCAGCGTGCCACGGCACTGATCTGCGCCATGGAGGTATTGCGGCGCGAAGCACTGACCAAGGGTGACGAATCTCTCGGCACCGAGCCTTTCACCATCGGCCTGTGGGTGGGTAACCGCGTCACGCCGGGCACTACCGAGGACAGTCACACTGCCATAGAAGACATCCGTAACCCCGGTAAGTACAACGCGGGCGGGGCGTCACCAGCCCAACTGACCAACTGCCCCTGGTGTGGTTCGGAAGTTGCCCCTGGCCGGGACATCGAAGTCGACAAGGCCAGTAATCGCACTGCCATCTACTGCGGGGACAAGAAGGGGCGCTGCGAATTCTCCAAGGGGAAGTCCAGCAAGTTCGCGCACCCCGGACTTCCCGTACTGGTGGTCGACGAGGAGATCTACCATCGCCCCCCCTCGATGATGATCGCCACTGTGGACAAGTTCGCCATGATGGCGTGGCGTGGCCAGGTCCGAACCCTGTTCGGCAGAGTCGGCCAGGAATGTCCGCGCCATGGTTTGTTGTGGCCCGAAGCTGATTGCAATGGCAATCATCAGGCCGGCAAAGGCCAGATCGCGACGAAGGCGAAGGCCATCAGTCCCCTCCGCCCTCCCGATCTGATCATCCAGGATGAATTCCACCTGATCAGTGGGCCGTTGGGCACCATGGTCGGTTTGTACGAGACGGCCGTGGATGAACTTTGTAGTTGGCAGTTGGGCGACAAGACCGTCAAGCCGAAGATCATCGCCTCCACGGCCACGGTGCGTAAAGCCAGAGAGCAAGTGAACAACGTTTTCATGCGACGCGTCTCTGTATTCCCACCACATGGCCTGGACGTGGAGGACAACTTCTTCTCCGTGCAGCGTCCGATCGCCGACCGACCGGGACGACGCTATATCGGCGTGTGTTCGCCCGGCAGTTCGCGCCCAGCAATGTTGATCCGTGTCTATACGGCATTCCTGACCGCAGCCCAGGCCTTGTTCGATCGTTTCGGAGCGCCAGCTGACCCCTACATGACCATGGTCGGCTATTTCAACTCGCTGCGTGAGTTGGGGGGGATGAAGCGTCTTGCCGAGGACGACGTGCAGACTCGTTCCTACCGCGTCCAGATGAGCATGGTCGAGCGGCCGGCCTTGGCGCAGCGTAGTGTCAGCAACATCCGCGAATTGACCTCGCGCGTCTCCAATCAGGACATCCCGAAGTACCTCGATCAGCTTGAGGTCAAGTTCAAGGCCGAATTCGACGCCACCTCCGGCAAGTACGTCACACGTTGGCAAGAGGGCGACACGCGAGCCATCGATGTCGTGCTGGCCACCAACATGCTATCGGTCGGCGTAGACGTGAATCGTCTGGGACTGATGGCGGTCAATGGTCAGCCCAAGGGCACCGCGGAATACATCCAGGCCACCAGTCGCGTCGGCCGCTCGTTTCCCGGTCTGGTCTGCACCGTGCTCACTTGGGCTCGCCCCCGCGACCTGTCGCACTACGAGACCTTCGAGCATTACCACGCCACCTTCTATAAGCATGTGGAAGCGCAATCGGTCACACCCTTCTCGCCACGAGCGATGGATCGAGGGCTGACCGGTTCGATGCTCAGTCTGATGCGTCTCGACAACGACGTGTTCAGCCCCAATGAGGGGGCCGGTAAATTGCACAAGTCCGATCAGGATGAGATTACCGATGCCATCGATGTTCTCGTCAAGCGTGCCTGGGGGGTGAGTGATCTGACGAGCACCAAAGCGCTGGCGGAACGGGAACTCAAGGAGCGTGCCGACGAATGGGCCAAGGAGGCGAGCAAGGGGGGGCGCATCCTTGCCTACGAGAAACGTGGTGCCCAGAAGGACAAGACCGTCGCTTTGATCAAGTCGCCGGGCATCCAGGCGTGGGACAACTGGACGGTGCCGATGTCGATGCGCGAGGTGGAACCAGGTGTTCGCCTGATCATGAATACGAGTCGCATCACGGACGATCATGAATGGAGGCCCCGTCCGGCATCGAAGGACGAGGATCGGACATGATCATCAACGACAAGACCCCGGTCGGGGAGGTAAGACCCAGCCAGCTTCTCTGGACCTATGGTCCAGGGGCATTGATCGACCTCCCCAGTCTATCCGTAGTCACATTGGGAATCGACCGATGGGAAAAGGATCGCTGCCAGCCGATCCAGGAGGCCCGATTGCTCGCCGCAGTCCGGAAGGTGTTGGGCGCACAGGTCGAGAGCCTGCGCATGCCGCCTTTTCAGAAGAGTGAGTTCGTCGATGTCTGGTCGGCCGAGGCCAACATCGGGGTTCCTGTCAGACCGTTCCCACGCTGGCTGCGCTGCGTGAAGTGCGGCCTGCTCTCCCCCTTCGATGCCGGGCTGTTCGAAATCAAGGAAAACCGTTTCCGGCCGGAGCGAACCCGCTTCGTCCACAAGGGATGTCGTGGTTCGAAGGGCGACCAGCCGGCAAAGGACGCGGACGCCGTACCAGCACGTTTCCTGCTGGCTTGCAGGAATGGTCATCTCGACGACTTTCCATGGCATTACTTCGTCCATGGCGGTCCCAGTGTTTGCAAGGGCACCCTGCGTTTCTTCGAGAGCGGGGCATCGTTGCAGACAGAGAACCTGTGGGTGAAATGTGATGCCTGTGGCGCATCGAGGAGCATGGCTCACGCATTTGGCAAGGCCGGCAAGGAGAACCTGCCCGCCTGCCGGGGGCGCCACCCACATCTGGACTTGTTCGAGGCCGACTGCGACGAGGCGGCTAGGGCCGTGCTGTTGGGCGCGACGAATAGTTGGTTCCCGATCACATTGTCGGCGCTGGCCATTCCGCAGAGCAAAGACCCGCTCGGCCAATTGGTACAGGACGGGTGGGATTTCTTCGAGGAATTGGACTCGGAAACCGAAGTGGCCGTGACCGTGAAGACCCTAAAGAAAACCGGAGCACTACCCGGCATCGACAAGTATGTACCGGCGACCATCTGGGCCGCCATCGAGGCCCATCGTTCCGGCAAGGGGCAGGAAGTCGTGATGGAAGCCGACATCAAGGGACCAGAATGGGATGTGCTGACGGAGGCTGATCCGCCGACCGACTATCCGTATTTCATGAGCAAGAAGGTCGGTACGCCTAATGGATTCGGAGCGTTCATCAGTCGAGTTCTGCTCCTCGAACGGCTTCGCGAGGTCAATGCGCTGTTGGGCTTCACGCGCGTCGAGGCTCCGGAGGAATCTGCCGATCCCGACGAGCGGCCACCGATGGCTGGCCTCTCTCGCAGCAAGCCCAATTGGGTGCCTGCAAACCAAGTGCATGGCGAGGGTATTTTCATTCAATTCGACGAACAGGCCCTCCAGTCCTGGGAGGGGCTACCTGCCGTCCAGAAGGTCGATCGTAAATTGCAGGGCGGACACAGGGGGTGGCGCAACTCGCGGCATCTGAATCCGAATGAAGGATATCCGGGCATCCGCTACGCGATGTTGCATACGCTCTCGCACCTTCTCATTCGTGAATTGGCCCTGGAGTGCGGCTACAACGCGGCGAGCATTCGTGAGCGGATTTATGCGGATACGTTAGGCGAGCCGAATCAGGCCGGGATCCTGATCTATACCGCCGCTGCCGACTCCGATGGCACGCTCGGAGGTCTCGTCGATCTCGGAAAACCGGAAAACCTCGGTCGCTTGCTCGAACAGGCGTTGAATCGATCCAAGGTGTGTTCGTCTGATCCTCTGTGCTCCGAACACGACCCGGAGAAGGATCGAACACTGCATGGGGCGTCCTGCCATGCCTGTAGCCTCGTCGCCGAGACCTCGTGCGAGCGTGGGAATCGCTATCTGGATCGATCTCTCCTGATACCGACGTTCGAGCATGCCGACGCAGCTTTCTTCAAGGGATTCTGAAATGGAGAAACTACTGGACACGGTCGCAGCTCTGGTTTCTCTGATTTCCCCAGAAAAAGTGGAAGCGATTGCTTCCCGGGTCCGTCGAACCGATCCCACTAAATCAGCATCGGTGTTGAACGGCCTGGTTGGGACGCCCGTAGCATCAGGCATAGTCGATCAGCTCATCGATGCTTGGCAGGCCTGTCCCGTCAGCCCCGATGAACTTGCATCGATGCTACTTGCCGCGAGTCACGTTTTCACAAGGGCATCAGCTGAACAGTCTACGGAACTCGTGTGGACGGGGCCGACGACACCATTCGTGGCGGCACGCCGAACTGAACAGGCGCTGCTACAAGTGATCAATGCGGCCCAATCGACTCTATTCATCACCAGTTTCGTCGCCTATGACATTTCCACCCTCGTCAAGGCTTTCAACGCTGCTTGCGATCGCGGTGTACGCGTCTCGATGCTGCTCGAATCGTCTCAGGATCATGGTGGAAGCATCAACATCGACGTGATCGGCAAGATGAGCACTTTGGTTCCGGCTGCACGACTCTATGCTTGGCGAGAGAAGGCCGAACCATTTTCCGACGGTCGAGTACACGCAAAAGTCGCTGTCGCGGATGCCAGCATGTGCTTCATCACGAGCGCCAACCTGACCGGCTTCGCGATGGAAAGGAACATGGAGGCAGGTGTATTGATAAGCGGCGGGAGCATTCCCAAGCTACTGGATAACCATTTGCATTCGCTGGTCGATACGAATGTCATCTCACGTATCTGAATCGCAGAAAGAGTAAAGATGAATTCACTACGCCAATTCAAGTCGGCCAATGCACCAATTTCTCCGGCAACAGCCTGGTACCTTTCCGACCTCGGCGAATTCCGCGGCAAACAGGAGCTCTACACCCGGCAGTCCCCTCAGCGTCTCAAGGCACTGCGCGAGCATGCGCTGATTGAGAGCGCAGTGTCATCGAACCGCATCGAGGGCGTGACCGTCGAACCTTCTCGGGTGCGCGATGTGCTGGTGTCGCCCAAACCTCTTTTCCGTGACCGCGACGAGGAAGAGGTACGCGGCTACCGCGATGCCCTCACTTGGATTCACCAGGATGCCCAGCGCATCTCGATTTCCAACGAGACGATCCAACGTCTGCATGCCATGACGCGAGGCCAGATTTGGGATTCCGGCCTGTACAAGGAGAAGGATGGCGACATCATCGAGCGCTATCCCGATGGCAGCGAACGTGTACGTTTCCGTACCGTGTCGGCGAAACAGACTCCTGCGGCCATGGATCAATTGATGGCTGACTGGCAGGCCTGCCTGGAAGAGCGCTGGGTTCCACCGCTGATTGCCTTGGCAGCCTTCAATCTCGATTTTCTGTGCATCCACCCGTTCCGCGACGGTAATGGCCGGGTTTCACGGTTGCTCTGGCTATTGCAGAGCTACCAGCTGGGTTTGGAGGTCGGCCGCTACATCAGTCTGGAACGCCTCGTCGAACAGAACAAGGACCGCTACTACGAAACTCTGGAGCAAAGCTCGCAGGGATGGCATGAAGGCAAGCATGATCCTTGGCCATACATCAATTACGTGCTGTCAATTCTGAAGGCTGCCTATCGGGAGTTCGTCGAGCGCGTTGGCGAAACATCAGAACCACGTGGGTCTAAAACTCAGGTGGTGCTCGAAGTCATTGGCAAGATGTCCGGTACATTTTCGTTGGCCGACCTGGAGCGTGCCTGCCCGGGCGTGAGCCGCGACATGATTCGGCGAGTCCTGAATACGCAGAAGGGGCAGACGGTCGACTGCATCGGCCGCGGCCCTGGCGCGCTTTGGCAAAAGAGGTAATTAGCGTGAAAGAGTGCAATAAAGAGGGTAATGTCTCTGGCAACGGGGGAACGGAATGAGCAGTTCGCTGAGCATCGTGTATGTCCTGACCAACTCGGCCATGCCTGGACTGGTCAAGATCGGCTATACCGCGCAGGACGATGCCAACTCGCGCATCGCTCAGCTTTACACCACCGGCGTACCGGTGCCGTTCACCATTGAATACGCCTGCAAGGTCCAGAACGCAGAAGAGGTCGAGAAGGCTCTGCATGTCGCCTTCGGCCCGAACCGGATCAATCCGAAGCGCGAATTTTTCCGGATCGAACCCGACCAGGCAATTGCCATCCTGAAGTTGCTCCATACCGAGGAAGCCACCCAGGAGGTCACTGACCAGCCCAGCATGATCGATCAGCAATCCATCGCGGCTGCCGAACAGCTCCGGGCGCGGCGCCCGAATCTGAACTTCGAGGAGATGGGAATCCCCATGGGGGCCACCCTGCAATCCGTCCATTCGGAGGCCACCGTTACCGTGGTCGCTCCGAAGAAGGTTCGGTTCGCTGACGAGGAAATGTCGCTGACCGCCGCAACCCGCCAAGTGCTCGGCCTCGATTACAGCGTTCAGCCTGGGCCGCATTGGACTTACGAGGGAAAGTCGATCCGCGATCTTTACGAGGAAACATACGGTGAAACCGAATAGTCGGCACCCATGCTCCCACAGAAAGAATTGCTGCGACGAACATTCCACTGTTGTTAAGGAAGCATGGGGGCACAAAAAAGGGCATTCCGGATTTTCGTGTGGGCTTGACCCGAAACCACGAAACGTCTCCGGATTATCGTGTTAGTGATTGTGACTTTCCAGCTGCGATGGTAACAGCATAACGAACGACCGATTGCTTACCTTTCAGTATTGCCGCCGCGTTCTACGCGCTCAAACAGCACAACTCCAGTTTCACCATTACGGCAGTAGCTTCTGCTATCCTTTGCAAAGGCTGTCTGCGCCGAACCTGCCGCCGGGTTAAACAGACATTCGCGTTGCCCGCGTTTCTCCCTGATCGACCTTCAATCCTGGTCGGTGCGTAATCGGCGGTCACTGGCCGTTTCGATTGGAGGTGTCCTGTGGCATCCATTGAACTTACCGAGTCGGCGCTCGCCACCGTCAAGAAAGCATTGCGCGACGATCTTCCCGACGTCCGTTCCTCTCACCTGACTGAAGCCCTGGCCGCCGCCTTGCGCCGGCGCACGCATGCGGCCCTGCTGGCGGAATTGCCGGCGCTTTGTGACGATCCGCCGATCGAGTTGCTTGACGATGAGCGCTTCGATCAACGGCTTCAGGAACTGGGCTACCTGCCAGAGCCGGAGTTCAGCTTTGAGCTGCTCAACGACGCCGGGGTGTTCACGACGCTGGATCCGAATGCCTGGGATATCGACTACAAGACTGCCCGAGAGATGGCATGGCGCAATCTGATGGTCAGCGCCATCAACGCCGGACTGGAGCAGAAGTTGTTCTCCCTGCGCCTCGATGACAACCGCTGGCCGGATCATGACAAGGAAGGCTTCCTCTACGACTTCAGCCTGCCCAACGGCTTGCCGGTGCGCGCCTATGTTCACGACATCCATCACGGCGAGCTGAGCATCCATGCCGCAGTGAATCCGATCGGTGATTGGGTGCGCGCGGGGAATGCAGGCTTTGCGGCCGGCGATGCGGTTGCGACCGGCTGGCTGGAAAGAAAGCTCGGGCTGTGGCTGCAGTCAGCAACGACGCAGTTCAACTGCCGTAAGGCGTTGATCCCGGTACTGGCCGCCATGGATGTCGCCCCGCTCGGCTATGGGGATCGGGGGCGGGTGATGTAAGCAGAAGGCGTCGTTGGGGAATTCAGACGCCATAACGTAAGATTGCCGGAATTACCGCAATAACCAGACCAGTTCTTGAGGATGCACATGGTGGAAACGACGAATCCGAATCGGCAATTCACATTCCTCAAGGGCGGCGAGGATGCTGTGGCATCCCGAGACGGTGATGCTTTCGATTGGGAGAAGGCAGCTTCCCGAGTGCGCGAAAGCCTGCACGATGCGCTGAATGCCAAACATCTATGCTTTCTGCTCGGATCGGGATGTTCGTCCCTGGTTGTGAATGGGAGCCAGCTTGGCATCCCCACCATGGCCCCGCTTGCGAAGGAGTTCTTGAGCGCCGGGCCAGCGGGTCCTGATGCTGACGAACGCAAGGCGTTGGCGACCTATCTTGGCTTTGATCTTGGGGCAGATGAGTACACCGGAAATCTCGAGCGCTTGATGGAGGCGCTCTACAGCTTTCAGTTCGTCCTCAAGCGCAGCTCGAACGAGAACTTCACCAAGGCAAACGGTGCCGTCAATTCACTGATCAAGAAGATCACCGCATTCATCACTGGAAAGTGCATCAACGGCCCATTCGCGTTGGATGACACAAGCGTTGTCGATCTATATCAGTCGTTCTACCGAAAGCTGGTTTATCGAGATCGCACCCTGCCGCGGCCGTGGATCTTCACCACGAACTACGACCTCATGAGCGAGACGGCACTGGACCGGCTCGGCATTCCCTACTGCAACGGTTTCTCAGGAACCATCGAGCGGCGTTTCAACCCAACCACATACCGTTACGCGCTCGCGGAACAACTAGACCTTTCGAATCGGAAATGGGCCGCCGTCGATAACTTCGTGTATCTGTGCAAATTGCACGGATCCATCAACTGGATCGAGGATGGAGGTAGTCTCTTCCCTATACGCGAGATACCGGCCGTGACAGCGGAGAGTGGCAAGCGGGTAATGATCTACCCGACGCCGATGAAACAGAATGCCAGCTTCGGTTCACCCTACTCAGACCTGTTTCGTGAGTTTCAGGGGCGCATTGTCCGGGATCAGAGCGTGCTGATCGTGGCCGGCTACAGCTTTGGCGATGAGCATGTAAACAACCTCATCTTCCAAGCTCTGACCATTCCCACGTTCCGCCTGATTGCTTTCGTGCAACCCGATGCGGAGGGCGTCATCCAGAAACTGCGTGACCTGAAGGATCCGCGAATCTGGCTGGTCGGAGGAGACGGCCCCACCGACGACACGAAGGCTCACTACTTCAGCACGTTCATCGACAAGTTCTTGCCCGAAACTCCCGCTGACAAGGTCGACACGGCGATCAGGAAAGTCTTGCAGGATCTGATCATCAAGGGTGCAACTTCCAATGCTGCGGAGCCTGAGTCCGATGACGACAGATGACCGACGCCGGGCCATCGGCAAGGTCGTGTCGGTTGCTGCCGACCGGCTGGTCGTTGAGCTCCACCGAGGCACATCCAACTTCACTGTCGTGGGATTCGACGATGTGCATTACGTTGCACGACTCGGATCGTTCGTCGTCATGCCGGTGCAGGCGGAATATGTCGTCGCCGAGGTTGTCGGGTTGCGCGAGAAGGACGCGCCGTCATCGTACAACGCAGCCGATGAGACCAATCAACTCGAAAAGGCTGGCTCGGCAAAATTCCTCGACCTGGTGCCGGTGGGGACATTGCCTCAGCGCCGTGATGGTGCGTTCCGCTTCGGCGTCTCGACATTTCCGTCTCTCTACACGGATGCCTTGTATATCCTCGACGAGGAACTGGATCGCATTTTTGAAGTGCAGAATGCCAGCGAAATTGTTTCACCACCTCGGGGGAACGGCACGGCCACCCGATATAACGCGCTGTCCATCGGCACCTCGGCGATCTTTCAGGATTACGCCATCAAAGTACGGATTGACGAATTCTTTGGCGGGCATGCCGCGGTCCTTGGCAATACAGGTAGCGGGAAGTCCTGTACGGTCGCATCCCTGTTGCAATCTCTGTTCGAGAAGCGAGATGAGTATTTCGCGCGGGGTGCGACGTTTCTGATTCTCGATGTGAACGGGGAATATCGTTCGGCATTCACTGAGTTGCAACCCTCGATACGCAAGCGGTACACCAAGCTGGGTGCCAATCCGCTGGCCTCACCGCCCAAAGCCGGCAGCGAGTCAGAGGAAACATCGGTATTTAGGTTGCCCCATTGGTTCATGAACGTTGAGGAGTGGGAACTTCTGCTGCGCGCAAGCGAACGGACCCAGCAACCTGTATTGCGCACAGCACTCGGACTGACTTCCCTGTTTGCGGATGGTGCAAACAAGGCACTGGACGATCTGCGCAATCACATCATTGCCTCCGGCCTGCTCTACATTCTGCAGAGTGACATCGGCACGCCATCGAAGCGGGACCGCATCATGGCGATCCTGTCCTCATTCCAAACGGACGCCATCAATCTTGCCGTCATGAGGCCGAAGCTCGTAGTGAGCTACGGTGGCTTCGCCAATGACGGTGCGGCAGATCTGCTGAACGGCTTTATCCGCGATGATGTAACCCTTCCTGGTTATGCCAATCAGCGTTTCAACTTCGACGATCTGGAGCATGCGCTTGATCTGGCTCTGCTCTACGAAGAGGCCCACGGGAATCGGCAGATTCGGGATTACTGCGCGCAGATGGTTACCCGGCTCAAATGGATCCGGCAACGTGAGGAATTTGCTTTCCTGCGAGTCCCACCGGACAAGCTGGAAGCGCATGAACTGGACCCAACCCAGTATGTCGAGCGATGTATCGGTCTGACGCGGAAGAAAAAGGCGCTGGAGAAGTCGGCCCAGGTATTGGTGCTCGACATGAATGAAGCCGCTGACGAGGTGGTCGAGGTGGCGTCTGCAGTCATTGCGCGCCTCATCTTCGATCGACTGCGCAGCGCCGAACCGAGAAACCGGACGCCGGTCAATCTGATTCTCGAGGAGGCTCACCGCTATGTAGCTGAGCGCCCATCGGGTCATGCCATCGATGCCAGCAAGATCTTCCAGCGCATCGCCAAAGAGGGGCGGAAGTATGGATTGTTCCTGATGGTGGCTTCACAGCGACCGAGCGAACTTTCCAAGACCGTGCTGTCACAGTGTTCGAACTTCATTGTTCATCGCATCCAGAACCCGGACGATCTTCAGCACATCCGGCAAATGACTCCCTTTGTGTCGGACAGCATCATGAAGCGATTGCCCTCGCTGCCCAAACAGCATGCGTTGATCTTCGGAAATGCTGTCAATCTGCCAACCACCTTCAAGGTACGGGATGTGAAGCCGAAGCCGAAGAGCGACGATGCGGCAATCAGGGATCTTTGGTTCAGGGCTGCCGGAGATGAGGTGGAGTTGAAGTAACACAACTGCGGTTAGGGGGTCAGAACATATCTCGCTTGAGCACTCCTCTCCCACGGGCGATAATGCGAGCTTTCCAGTGCCAGCAGTTTGCACACTCTTCAAGCGACGAAAAAACAGGACAAGGAACAGGATAATTTTCCTAGTAGCTGTCGGTATCGCATAGAAGAATCAACAGGATAGATTAACTATGCTACTGATGATCGACAACTACGACTCGTTCACCTACAACCTCGTGCAGTACTTCGGCGAGCTGGGCGAGGACGTCCGCACTTATCGCAATGACGAAATAACGCTCGAACAGATCGAGCAGCTCAATCCGACGCGCATCTGCATTTCGCCCGGTCCCTGCACGCCGCATGAAGCCGGCGTTTCGGTACCGGTACTGCAGCATTTCGCCGGCAAGCTGCCTATCCTCGGCGTTTGCCTCGGCCACCAGAGTATTGGTGCCGCCTTCGGCGGCAAGGTCATCCGCGCCAAAGAAGTCATGCACGGCAAGACCTCGCCCATCCAGCACACCGGCGTCGGCGTGTTCAAGCACCTGCCCAGCCCTTACACCGTCATCCGCTATCACTCGCTGGCGATCGAGCGCGAATCACTGCCCGACTGCCTCGAAGTGACCGCCTGGACGGCCGATGGCGAAATCATGGGTGTGCGCCACAAGGATTTCCAGATCGAAGGCGTGCAGTTCCATCCGGAGTCCATCCTGTCCGAACACGGCCATGCGCTACTGAAGAACTTCCTGGAAACCTGAAGCCGCCATGACGCTGACTCCGCAAGAAGCGCTGCTGCGCTGTATCGAGCACCGAGAGATCTTCCACGACGAAATGCTCGGCCTGTTCCGCCAGATCATGAGCGGCGAAATGTCGCCGGTGATGATTGCGGCGCTGACCATGGGCCTGCGCGTGAAGAAGGAAACTATCGGCGAGATCGCCGCCGCAGCACAAGTGATGCGCGAGTTTGCGGCCAAGGTTGACGTGAGGGACGCCCACAATCTGGTCGACATCGTCGGTACCGGCGGAGACGGCGCCAACACCTTCAATATTTCGACGGCGTCGATCTTCGTGGTCGCCGGCGCTGGCGCGCGCGTGGCCAAGCATGGTGGTCGTAGCGTTTCCTCGTCGTCAGGCAGCGCCGATGCGCTGGAAGCGCTGGGCGTGAACATCAACCTGCAGCCGGCCCAGGTCGCGCAATGCATTGATGAGACCGGCATCGGCTTCATGTTCGCCCCCAACCATCACGCCGCGATGAAACATGCGGCGCCGGTGCGCAAGGAACTGGGCGTGCGGACCATCTTCAATATTCTTGGCCCCCTGACCAACCCGGCAGGTGCACCCAACATCATGATGGGCGTGTTCCACCCCGATCTGGTCGGCATACAGGCACGCG
>JACCDU010260628.1_pt1 | contig 41390 bp, 40 predicted proteins | sample 7446081 | NCBI WGS metagenome assembly JACCDU01 (sample SAMN15323447, study PRJNA562643) | freshwater metagenome | isolation source: river surface water | place: USA:Blue River Watershed | collected 2017-08-17
CCGACCAAACGGTCGGCCAATTAGGGTTAGCATGGAGTGCACTCTGTTCAAGAACAGATTAGATTATGTTTTGTAATCAATTTGCGTGGAGACGCTCATGAAAAAAACCTTGATTTCCCTCTCGATCGCAGCACTGGCAGGCTTGTCTGGCGCTGTACAGGCCCAAACCGTGCTGACAGCCTCCACCTGGTTGCCACCAGGCCACCCGGCAACGCTGGCTCAAAAAGAATGGTGCGACCTTGTGACCACCAACACACAAGGACGCGTCAAGTGCAACTTGTTGCCACGCGCTGTCTCTGCGCCACCCGGCACTTTTGACGCGGTCAAGAACGGCCTGGCCGATCTGTCTTACACCGTCAATGGCTACACACCTGGCCGCTTCCTGTATACCCAGATGGCTGAATTCCCATTCTTGGGCAACAGCGCTGAAACAATCTCGATCGCTTACAGCCGTGTGAGCGCCAAACACCCTGAATTTGCCGCAGAACACCAGGGCGTGAAAGTGCTGACACTCTGGACACATGGTCCTGGTATTGTGTTCAACACCAAGCGCGCCATCGCCAAGATCGATGACCTCAGTGGCCTGAAGTTCCGCATTGGCGGTGGCATGGTCAATGAAATCACCAAAGCCATGAGCATGAACGTCACGCTCAAACCCGCCACCGATTCCTACGAATTGCTGTCCAGTGGCGTGATGGATGGCACTTTGCTGCCCGCCGAGTCCACCGAGTCGTTCAAGATCGACAAAATCATCAAACACGCGACCACCTTCCCGGGTGGTCTGTACAACACCAGCTTCGTTTTCATGATGAACCAAGCCAAGTACGACAAGCTGTCGGCAGAAGACAAGAAAGTCGTGGACGCGGCCTCGGGTGAAGCGGCTGCTCGCATGTTTGGCCGTCATTGGGACAAAACCGATCGCCGCGCTTTTGCCATGATGCAGGTCAACGGCGTTCAAGTGACCCAGGCCGATGCCAAGTTCGTCAAGGACGTCAAAGCTAAAACCCAGGCGCTGGAGCAAACCTGGGCCACCGCAGCTGAAGCCAAGGGTCTGAAGAACGCATCCAAAGTGCTGGCAGAGTTTCGCGCCGAAATCGCCAAACTGGAAAAATGATGATGCAGCTCGCCCATCCTGGGCGAGCCCCATGCCAGCTTCCAAGCGGTCCCTGTCTGTACGAGGGGACCGCTTTTCAACTTGAGGATCTGAATCTTGAAAAAACTGCTTGAAACCCTGTGTGGGCTGCTGGCCGGGATCGCGCTGTTCGCGATCATGGTGCTCACCTTTCTCGATGTCGGGGGTCGCAAATTGCTCGACAACTCCATCACCGGCTCGCTGGAGTTGACCGAACTGCTCATGGTGGTGGTGATTTTTGGCGCTTTGCCTCTGGTGTCCGAGCGCGGCGAACATGTGGTGTTCGATTCACTCGACCCTTACTTGCCCAATGTCATCAAAAAAATCCAACGCGCCCTGGTGCACCTCTTGTGCGGAGCCGCTTTGTTGGGTCTGGGCTGGTTGATGTGGCAGACCGGCTCCGACTTCTTGCAAAGCGGTGAAACCACGGCGCAGCTGCAAATCCTCAAGGCCCCCTTCATTTATGGCATGGGCGTGCTGTGCGCGTTCACCGGCTTCATTCACCTGACGCTGACATTCACCGAACAAGAAGAAAACGAAGGAGGCGTGCTGTGACCGAAGCGCTGATTGGATTTCTGGCCATCTTTGGCCTGGCGCTGTTGCGCTTTCCCCTGGCTTTCTCGATGGGCCTGGTGGGCTTGGTGGGCATTGGCATCACACGTGGTTGGGCGCCGGCTTTCGCCAGCACCGCCCAGGTGGTCTACGAAACCGGCTTTGCCTACACCCTGTCGGTGATCCCGCTGTTCATCTTGATGGGCAACTTCGTGGCCCGTGCAGGTCTGGCGCATGAGCTTTTCCATGCGGCTTACACCTTCATCGGCCACCGCCGAGGTGGTTTGGCCCATGCCACCATCGCGGCTTGTGCCGGTTTTGGCGCCATCTGCGGCTCATCGATTGCCACGGCAGCCACAATGAGCAAGGTCGCTTACCCCTCCATGAAAAAACTGGGCTACAGCGATGCCTTGTCCACTGGCGTGATTGCCGCTGGCGGCACACTGGGCATCATGATTCCACCCTCCACCATCATGGTGATTTACGGCATCATCACCGAAACCCACATTGGCAAACTGTTTGCGGCGGGCGTCATCCCTGGCGTGTTGACGGCCATCCTGATGATGATCGCTGTCGTACTCATGACCTGGCATGACCCGGAGCATGCCCCAGCTGGCGAAAAGTTCACGTGGGCTCAACGCCTGCAGGCTCTGCGTGGCATCTGGGGGGTTTTGTTGCTGGTGGTGATCGTGCTGGGCGGCATTTATGGCGGCTTCTTCACTGCCACAGAAGGCGCCGGCATGGGCGCCATGGGCGCCTTCTTGTTTGCACTCGCACGCCGCGCCCTGAACTGGAAAACGCTGCTGGAAGTCCTGATTGAATCGGCACGCACCACAGGCATGCTGTTCACCTTGCTGATCGCAGCCACCATCTTCGCCAATTTCGTGAACTTCACCAGCATGCCGATGGAACTCAAAGAGTGGATCACCCACCTGGGTCTGTCACCCATCATGATCGTGGGCGCCATGATGGTGATCTACATCCTGCTGGGCACCGTGATGGAAGAACTCACCATGGTCTTGCTGACGATCCCGCTGTTCTTCCCCATCGTGGTGGAGCTGGGCTTTGACCCGGTCTGGTTTGGTGTGCTGATCGTGATGGTGATCCAGATCGGTTTGATTTCCCCACCCGTGGGCATGAACCTGTTCGTGATCAACACCTTGCTGCCCAAGGTGGGCTTGGGCAACATCTTCCGGGGCGTATGGCCGCAAGTGCTGGTGCTGATCATCACCTTGGCCATCTTGCTGGCCTTCCCGGGCATCAGTCTGTGGCTACCGTCCATGATGGATTGACAAAGCTGACACGCTGACACAAAAAAGGCTCACCTGAGGTGAGCCTTTTTCATGGTGCCGTCACATGTCAGCGCTGAGTTGGCATGTGCACCACACGCTGGGGATAAGGGATCTCAATGTGGTGTTCTTTCAGCGCTTTCAGAATAGCCCGGTTGATGTCGGACTTCAAATTGAGTTGGCCACTGGCAGGATCTTCAAACCAATAGTTCACAGTGAACTCCAGTCCATCTGCGCCAAAAGCCGACAAAGCCACTAGAGGCGCAGGATCGGAGAGCACACGGGCTTGTGAAAGGCACGCCTGCTGCAACAATTCAACGACCAGATCCACCGGCGCGTCATAGGCCACCGACACCACCGTGGCTTGAGCCACCTTGGCATCCGTAAGCGAGAGGTTTTCCACGCGCTGCGTGATCAGCAACTCATTGGGGACGATGGATTCACGGCCATTGGGCGCACGGATCACGGTGTAGCGCGCCTTGATGTCAGTGATGCGTCCCTCGAAATTATCGAGCTTGACGCTGTCCCCAATGCGCATGCTGCGCTCGGCCAAAATCACGAAACCGCTGACGTAGTTGGCAGCCAACTTTTGCAAGCCAAAGCCAATACCCACCCCCACAGCGCCGCCAACCACCGACAAGGCGGTCAGGTCGATACCGACCGATGACAAGGCCATCAACAGGCCCAGAAACATCAACAAGGCGCGCACGGTGTTGCTGATGACTTTGCGCAGGGACAAGTCACTGCCCGTGGCCGACTTGAGCAAACGTGCTTCGATGGCCGATGAGATCCAGAGCACCACGATCAGCACGGCACCTGCCGTCAACGCGCCTTCGAGCAGGGTGCGCACCGACATCACACTGCCACCGACCTTCCACTGGATTTGGTCGAGTTCATTGAGAACAAGAGGCAATATGCCTGTTACCCACAACACGACCGCACCCCAAGCCAGCCAGGAAATCGTTCGCTCCAGTGCCCGCACGAAAGCCGCACCGGCAAAAGCCACTTGCAACACCTTGACACCCAGACGAATGCCCGCCAAAGACGTGCAGACCGGCAGCAAGATGTTGAACAAGGCGATCGGCTGATCCTGCGTCAGCAAAGTGCGCGCCATGAACATGAGGCCCAGCAAGAGCATCGGGAACAAAGCACCGTCCACCAGGCGACGACCCAGCAAAACCGTCAATTCATGCCCGCGCAACAAGCGTCGCAGGCCCCAAACCAGGAACCATGCCAAGGCAATGCACACCGCAAAAGCGGCGACCGCCATCAAGGACTCAGGGCGTGCCAGCGACTGCAACCAAGCCATGGGATCGGCCAGCTGAAGACTTTTCATGTTCGCCATGCGGGATTCCTTTTCTCGATGAAGGTTTGCACACCTTCTTGCGCCACCTCGTGCACCATGTTGCAGGCCATGGTTTGACCAGCCAACTGATAAGCTGCCTCGATGCCCATCTCACGCTGCTTGTAAAACAACTGCTTGCCCATGCGCACCGCTTCGCGGGGTTTGGCCAGGATCGCATTCACCAGCTCGTTCACGTGGGCATCCAGCTCCTGCGGTGGCGCCACACGGTTGATCAAGCCGCGCTGGCAAGCCTCATCGGCCGAGATGAAGCCGCCTGTGAGCAACATTTCCATGGCCTGCTTGGCGTGCATATTGCGCACCAGCGGCACGCTGGGCGTGGCGCAAAACAAGCCGACATCGATGCCATTGACACCGAACTGAACGCCCTGCGCGGCCACAGCCAGATCGCATTGCGCCACCAACTGGCAACCCGCTGCCGTGGCTACGCCTTGCACTCGGGCAATCACAGGCACGGGCAAGTTCTGAATGGACAGCATCATGCGCGTGCACTGGGCAAACAGCTTTTGGTAGTACGTCAGCTCAGGCTGGGCGCGCATTTCCTTGAGGTTGTGGCCCGCGCAAAAAACTTTGCCTGCCGCACCCAGCACCACGACGCGCGCATCGGCGTCTTGCGCAATCTGATTGAACGCGCTTTGCAAGGCCTCCAGCATGGCTTCGCCCAGTGTGTTGAAGCTGGCAGGGCTGTTGAGGGTGAGCCGATGGACGCCCCGGGCGTCCCGCTCATGCAACAAGATGTCGGGGTTTGCTGATGAAGGGTTCATGCACCCGATTGTGCCCAAAGCCGGTCCGGCAGAACACACACAGGGTGACCGCACCAATGCACATGACGCCCATCGGATGTTCAGACGTCCGCCAGAACCCTCAAGTGCGCTTCCACGCTGCGGCCCAGAGCGCTCAGGTTGTAGCCGCCCTCCAGGCAACTGACGATGCGCCCCTTGGCGTGGCGCAAGGCCACATCCTTGATGCGCTGGGTAATCCAGGCATAGTCCTGCTCGACCAGGCCCATTTGCCCCATATCGTCTTCGCGGTGCGCATCAAAACCGGCACTGATGAAAATCAGCTCGGGCTTGTGCGCCTCCAGACGGGGGATCCACATCATGTCAATCAGCTCGCGAATGTCCATGCCACGGGTATAGGCCGGTACCGGCAAGTTCAGCAGATTGGACGCGGTCGATTGCGAGCCGCCTTCAGGATAAAACGGATGCTGGAAAAAACTGACCATCAAGATCCGCTCATCCCCGGCCACAATGTCTTCGGTGCCATTGCCGTGGTGCACATCAAAGTCCACAATCGCCACGCGCTGGAGCCCATGACGTTCCACCGCGTGCTTGGCCGCAATGGCCACGTTGTTGAAAAAGCAAAAGCCCATGGCCTTGTCACGGCAGGCGTGGTGGCCCGGTGGGCGGGTGGCACAAAAGGCGTTTTCCAACTCACCCGCCATGACGGCGTCTGTGGCCTCAATCGCCGCACCCGCTGAAAGCAGGGCTGCATCCCAAGTGTGCACATTGATCGAGGTGTCCGAATCCAGCGCGGTGTGGCTGGGGCCACCGGCGGCCATGTCGTCACGCAAGACATCGCTCAGGCCGCGCAATGCCGCCACATGCATGCGGCCATGGGCCAGCTCAATATCGGCCAAGGCGGCAGGCCCAGCTTCACGGCGCTGCAAGGCCATGTCCAGGCCGGAGATCAACAAGCGGTCTTCAATGGCACTGAGCCGCTCGGGGCATTCGGGGTGGCCAGCGCCCATCTCGTGCTTCATGCATTGGGGGTGAGTGAAATAACCTGTCGCGCCCATACGGCTTGTCTTTCTGGCTGAGCAAGCGCCCCAAAGGACTGTTGCTTTTCTTGATTTTTTCGAATTAGTGGTCCAGCTTATCACGTGCCATCTTGCCATCCTGTGAGCCAAATCATGCCTTGCGGCCATTAAACTGCCGACATGCATTTTGAAACGCCATCCCGCCATGCAGGCCTGAAACAGCTGCACCTCATCGGCAGCCTTTGCACTGCCCTGTTTTTGACCTCGCCCGTGGCCTTGGCCAAAAAGCCACCGCACAACAGCGCACACGCCAAACCGGGCAAATCACACAAGGCCAAACCCAGCACACAGCACACAGGTTCACCACTGAGCGACGACATTCATGTGATGGCCTGGGCCCAGGAAGCTGCGCCACGCTTACAACTCGACCCGACCTGGCTGCGAAAAATCATGGCGCAAGCCCAGCGCCTGTCCGTGGTCGAAAAGCTGGTTTTGCCTCCGCCCTCACCTGCGGCCAAGGACTGGGCGGCTTACCGGGCACGCTTCATCGAGCCCACCCGAATCCAGGCCGGCGCCCGCTTTTGGCGCAGACACCAAGCCACGCTGGAGCGTGCAGAAAAAGAGTTTGGTGTCCCCGCCGCCATGGTGGTCGGCATCATCGGTGTGGAAACCCTGTATGGACAAAACACCGGCAACTTCCGTTTGGTGGATGCCCTGGGCACGCTGGCCTTTCATTTTCCGGAGGCCCATCCCCGCGCCACAGAGCGCCAAGCCTTTTTCCGCAGCGAACTGGAACAATTTCTGGTGCTGAGTTCGCGCAATGGTGCAGACCCCTTGTCGGTGCGCGGCAGCTACGCAGGCGCCATGGGCTTGCCGCAGTTCATGCCCTCCAGCTGGGTCAAACACGCGGTGGATTTTGACGGCGATGGGCGCATCGATTTGTTCAACAGCCCGGCAGATGCGATCGGCTCAGTGGCCAATTACTTCAAAGCCTTTCAGTGGCGCACCGGCATGCCCACCCATTACCCGGTCAGCCTCAGCGCGCAAACTGACATGGACAGCCTGATGGCCCCCGACATCCTGCCCACCTTCAGCGTGGCCAGCTTCATGGCCAAAGGTGCAACACTGGAAGGTGCCGCCTTGTCCCACAACGGGCCACTGGCGCTGATTGAACTGCGCAATGGCAACAATGCCCCCAGCTATGTGGCGGGCACCGAAAACTTCTATGCCATCACCCGCTACAACTGGAGCAGCTACTACGCCATGGCCGTGATAGAGCTGGCCGAGGCGGTGGCGCGTGAGGTCAAAAATACACCTTGAAAAACGGGTCGCCGCGCAGATCGGCAGCGTCAACCCCGGCGGCTTCAGTCCCAGCATGGACCTGAGCTGAATCCAGCAACGTCGGACCTGAAGGTGCCGACCGACAAGGGCTGGTTTCTTCAGCCGCCGTGGGCCTTCATCGCCTTACCCACTTCCAGCGTGCCTTGCGCAGAACCCGACAAGGGCACGGTCTCACCTTGACGGTCAGTGACCTGAGCCATGGCCGCAGCCAAACGCTCGGGCGTGTCAGGGGTCAGGCCCAGGTGCACGCCTTGGGTCAGGGTAATGTGGGCCACTTCAAAACTGCCAGCGCCTGCACAGATGATGGTGCGGTTAGGGGCGCCCTCGCTGGCCATGACCAGCATGGCGGGCACCACAGCCTGTGGCTCCAGGGCTTTGAGCACCGCCTCGGGCATCAGGCCCTCGGTCATGCGCGTGGCCGCGGTAGGGGCCAGGCAATTGACACGGATGCCATGCTTTTCGCCTTCGATCGACAGGGTCTGCATCAGACCAGCCAAAGCCATTTTGGCTGCGCCGTAGTTGGCCTGGCCAAAATTACCGTACAGGCCGCTGGACGAGGTGGTCATCACGATGCGCCCATAGTTTTGCGCCTGCATGATCGGCCACACCGCCTTGGAACAATGCACGGCGCCCATCAAGTGCACATCGACCACCAGGCGGAAATCGGCCAAGTCCATCTTGGCAAAGCTCTTGTCGCGCAAGATGCCGGCGTTGTTGACCAGAATGTCCACCCGGCCCCAGGTGTCCATGGCCTGTTGGACCATGGCTTGCACGGCTTCAAAATCGGTGACGGACGCGCCATTGACGATGGCTTCGCCACCGGCGGCGCGGATTTCATCGACCACAGCCTGCGCAGCAGACACCGAGCCGCCCACGCCGTGCACATCGCCGCCCAGATCGTTCACGACCACTTTGGCACCACGGGCGGCCAGCGCCAGCGCGTGTTGTTTGCCCAAACCGCCGCCTGCGCCTGTGACGATGGCCACACGGCCTTTGAAATCGATGCTCATGAATCTTCCTTGTGAAATGCCGGGGTTCAATGGGTGACAGGACCGGTGTTGCCCATCTGCTAATCTGAAGCCATGAACACACGCCTGTTTGCAGTCCACTGTAAATCAGCCCGAGCTCTGGCTCTGTTACCCGCTTGACACCTGCCCCATGGAACTGAACACCGAAATCATCACCACACCCCCTGCCGATGCGGCCACCGTGGTCTTGTTGCGCGACACAGTCAATGGCCTGCAGGTTTTGCTGCTCAGACGCCATCAGGCATCGAATGTTTTGGGTGGGGCCTATGTTTTTCCGGGTGGCAAGTTGGATGCTGCCGATCAGGACCCCGAGGTCTTGTCGCGTTTGAGCCAGACCAGCGATCACCTGCATGAGCGGCTGGCAGAACCCGAATTGCCGCCTACGCAAGCGGCAGGGCTGTTTGTGGCGGCCATGCGAGAAGCCTTTGAAGAATGCCGCGTTTTGCTCGGACAAGTCGAAAACGGCAGCGCCGACCTGAGCGCCCTGCAAGTGAGCCTCAGCACTGGCCAAAGCTGGACGCAAGCCTTACAGAGCCACGCCTTGACACTGCAAACCGAAGCCCTGGTACCTTGGACACGATGGATCACACCCAAACAGGCCTCGGTGACCAACAAGCGCTTTGACACCCGCTTTTTCATCACCCAGGTGCCAGCCGACCAAACCGCTCGTCATGACGAACACGAGACCACCGAAACCCTCTGGATCAGTCCACGCGAGGCCTTGGTGAGGTATTGGAACCGTGAGATCGAGCTGGCTCCACCGCAAATCATGAGCCTGGTTCACCTGTCCCGCCATGCCAACGCACAAAGCGCTTTGGCCGAAGCTCAAAGCCGCAAACCACCCGTGGTGCAGCCCGAGCCCTTCGACCAGGACGGCATCCGGACCATCTGCTACCCCGGCGATCCACGGCATTCCATGGCCGAGCCTGCCTTCCCCGGACCGAGCCGTTTGATGTTCAAAAACAAGCGCTTTGAGCCCGAATTCGGACTGGCGGCTTTGCTTGACTAGAATACGAGACTTAAACGTTTCATTTTGTAACGTTCCTTCAAGTTTTCAACTGCATTGAACCTGTATGAGCAAGTCCGCCGACCCCATTTACCTGTCCATTGAACGGGCCATGGAGTTCATTGGGGACACCAATGGGGTGCTGAGCCTGCTTAAGACATTGCAGCAGACACTCAGCACCGACCTGCCCTTGCTTGTCGATTTGCTGAACAAAGACGATGTCCATGGGGCCAACCGCGTGTTGCACCAGCTCAAGGGTTTCACGCCCGTGTTTTGTGTGGACAGCCTGGTCGAGCGTGTGGTGGCTGTCGAACAACTGAGCAAGCATGGCGAAGCTGCAGAGGTGCGCGCCGCCTATGGTCAGCTGGCACCACAGCTGGAGCAGCTGCGCACCGAAGTGGCCAAGCATCTGGCCTTGAACCCCGTCGCCTGAATCACCGGGCTTAGCCTCCCAGGTTAGCCCCCCTCATCTCGCATCAAACGGCTGGCGCCATCACGTCCTGACGAGCCAGCCACTGCGCCATCAGCGCAGGATCATGGATCAAACGCAATTCATCAAACGCTTGCTGGGCCTCGGGGTAGACCTTGCGCAGGTAATTGAGCCACTGCTTGAGACGCCCTGAGCGGTGTCGGGGTGCCACCCGCTGGCTGACCCCCACCCAAAACAACTGCAGCAAACCGGCAATCACCGCCCAGGGCACTGCGCGGCTGCCCGCTGCATCGGTCTGCCCCGCATCGTGGCGGGCAATGGCCAGCGCCAAGCCAGGGTCGGACACCATACCGCGCCCGATCATGAGGCGATCGCAACCGGTCACCTCCCGGCAACGCAAGGCATCGGCCACGGTCCAGATTTCGCCATTGGCCACCATGGGCAAGCGCACGTGTTGGCGCAAGTCGGCAATCCGGTCCCAGTACGCTGGCGGACGATAGCCATGAGCCTTGGTGCGGGCATGCACCACCAAGTCACTGGCACCGGCGGCCTCGATGGCTTGGGCGCAGTCTTCGGCGCGGCGGTCATCATTGAAGCCCAGCCGCATCTTGGCCGAAACCGGGATGTGCGCGGGCACTGCCTTTCGCACCGCCGCCACGATTTGCCCGACCAGTTCAGGCTCATCCAGCAAAACCGCCCCACCCCGGTGCTGGTTCACGGTTTTGGCCGGACAGCCAAAGTTCAGATCGATGCCATGCGGCTCCAGCTCGGCCAAAGCCGCCGCATTGTCGGCCAGACAGATGGGGTCAGACCCCAGCAGCTGCACCCGAACCGGCACGCCCGCCACAGTGCGGCTGTTGTTGAGCAATTCAGGCGCCACACGGATGAATGCCCTGCGCGGCAAAACGGTGTTGGTCACCCGAATGAACTCGGTCACGCACAAATCCACCCCACCCACGCGCGTGAGCATGTCGCGCAGCGTGTGGTCAAGCAAGCCCTCCATGGGCGCCAGCATGAGTTTCATCGGAGGGGGAACCTCAACGGCGCGGCGACTGGCTGCTTCAGCCCAGTTTGCGTTTGAGGCGGACTTCTTCCACCTTCACGCCGCCCAGGGGCACGGTGCGCGCAGTGTTCATCTCGCGCTTGAAGCCCGCCAGTTCATGAAAACGCAGCGTCTGCTCATGCAACAAAGGCAACCACACGGTCACGTCGGTGCAGTCTTCGTCTTGCAGGCCTTCACGGGCGGCGTCCCACAGGGCCAGGCCCACGCCTTGGCCAATGCGCTCGGGTGCGGCGTAGATGGCCCAGATCTCACCCGTGGTGTTTTTGGATTTCGGGTCACGCGAGCGGTCAAAGCCCACAAAGCCCACGATCTCTTGGCCATCCACCGCCACGATCACCTGGGGTTCACCATATTCGATGGCTTCTTTCCAGAACGTCACGCGCTTGGCCATGGGCGTCGCTGCCCAATGTTCGTCGGGCACCTGACCGGCATAGGCGATGCGGCATGCGTTCAGATGCAAAGCGGCCACAGCGGCGGCGTCTTGTTGGGTGGCAAATCGGACTTGGATATCGGACATGTTCTTGGAATTCGAAAGGGTCGCAAAGCGCTTGGCGTGACCGGCACAACCGAGCGGAAAACCCGATATTGTCGCCGCATCGGTTATCTTCAGTGCATGAGACTGTTTTTTTCATGCTCGAAATTACTGTGGCGTCTTGTCGCCTGGACACTGACCAGCGCCATCGGCTTTACGGCCATCGCTGCGCAGGCCCAAACCCCCACCCGATTTGCCGACAACATGGCCGAACGCACCCGCGCCTGCATGGCCTGCCATGGCGACCAGGGCCGTGCCGGACCGGATGGCTATTACCCACGCCTGGCGGGCAAGCCTGCTGGCTATCTGCACAACCAATTGCGCAACTTCGCCCAAGGCCGCCGCCACTACGAACTGATGGCCCGCCTGATCGATCCCTTGACGGACGAATACCTGGGCGAAATGGCCCGTTATTTCTCATCTCTGGAACTGCCCTACCCCGCACCCAGCGCCAGCAATGCCATCACGCCCGAGCGCCTGGCCAAAGGCCAGCAACTCGTGACCCAAGGCGATGCCAGCCGGGGCCTGCCCGCCTGCACCCAATGTCATGGCGCACGCCTGACCGGTGTGCAAGCCAATGTGCCCGGCCTGCTGGGCCTGCCCCTGGACTACCTGAACGCCCAGCTCGGTGCCTGGCAAACCGGCCAGCGCAAAGCCTTGGCCCCCGATTGCATGGCCGAAGTGGTCAAACGCATTCCGGCCGAAGACCTGATCGCCGTCTCCAGCTGGCTGGCCCGTCAGCCCTTGCCGGCCGACACGCATCCGGCGGCACAAGCGCCCCAAGGCCAGCCATTGCCCACAGCCCTGCGTTGCGGCAGCGCGCCTGAATTGCACGGGGGCAAACCATGAAGCCGTCTCGCACAACACGCATCGCTTGGGGCCTGATCGGCACACTGCTGGCCTTGGTGGTTTATGTCGTCGTTGACAACTGGGGCAGCGCTTGGTTTGGGCGCGCCAGCACGCCCACAACGAACCGCGTCAGCAAGGAAAAGCACGCGACACAGATTGAGCGCGGTCAATACCTGGCGCGGGTGGGCAACTGCATCGCCTGCCACAGCGCCAAAGGGTCCACACCCATGGCCGGTGGTCGGCGCATCGACACGCCATTTGGCAGCGTTTTCAGCAGCAACCTCACGCCCGACCCCACAACCGGCCTGGGCCAATGGGACAGCGATGACTTCTGGCAAGCCCTGCACCATGGCCGCTCCAAAGACGGTCGCCTGCTGATTCCGGCCTTTCCCTACAACCACACCAGCGTGATCACCCGCGAAGACAGCGATGCATTGCTGGCCTGGCTGCACAGCCTGCGCCCTGTTCAACAAGCCCCCACGCCCCATGCGCTGATGTGGCCGGTGGGCACACAGCCCGCCCTTGCGGTGTGGCGCAGCTTGTTTTTCAAGCCCACCCCCTTCGTGGCGGACACCCGGCAAAGCGCCGAATGGAACCGGGGTGCCTACCTGGTCCAAGGCCTGGGCCACTGCGCGGCCTGCCACAGCCCACGCAATGCCTTGGGCGCCAGTGGCCCGGTCGATGACCTGTCGGGCGGGCTCATGCCCGTCGTCAACTGGTATGCGCCTGACCTGACGAGCGACCGGGAGACCGGCCTGGCCAGCACGCCCTTGGCCGACATCGTGCGCCTGCTCCAAACCGGCACCTCGGCACAAGCCCAAACCAGCGGCCCCATGGCCGAAGTGGTGCAACACGGCTCCCAATACATGACTGCAACCGATTTGCAGGCCATGGCGGTGTACCTTCAATCTCGGGCGCAAAAGGCCATGGGCACCGACACAGCCGCGACTCGCACCCCAGTGAGCCTGCGTGTGGCCGAGCAGGGTCTGAAAACCTACGAGCGCCACTGTGCCCAGTGCCACGGCGAACAAGGCCAGGGCGTGCGCACATCCAGCGGCCAAATTGCTTACCCAGCCTTGGCTGGCAACCGCGCCGTGCAGTTGCGCGATCCAACCAACCTGGTGCAGCTGGTGCTGTACGGCGGCTACTCGCCGGCCACAGCGGGCCACCCTCGGCCCTTTGGCATGCCGCCCTTTGTGCTGGAGCTGGACGACCGCGACATCGCAGCGGTGCTGACGCACCTGCGCACCCAATGGGGCAACCAAGGCGGCGAAGTCACCCCCTTGCAGGTCAACCGGATCCGGGCTTCACAAGACCACTGAGGCGCATGAAGTGCCCTGCACCTGCCTTCACCATGACTTTTTTCAGGCTCGTTAACTCGGCGCTCACCGTTGTCAGGACAATGTAGCGATTAAGCAGGACACTGGGGGCGTAGTTGCTGCACTTTTTTCATTTTTTATTTTGGAGACATTCCCATGAGCCGTGAAGTTGTTGTTGTCAGCGGTGTGCGCACCGCCATTGGTACCTATGGCGGCAGCCTGAAGGACATCGCCCCCACCGAGCTGGCCGCGCAAGTCGTGCGCGAAGCCCTGTCCCGCGCTGGCACCGAGGGCAAAGACGTCGGCCATGTGGTGTTCGGCCATGTGGTCAACACCGAGCCCAAAGACATGTATTTGTCGCGTGTGGCGGCCATCAACGGTGGCTGCGCCGAGGGCACTCCTGCGTTCAACGTGAACCGCCTGTGCGGCTCGGGCCTGCAGGCCATCGTCAGCGCCAGCCAGTCCATCTTGCTGGGCGACTGCGACATCGCCATCGGCGGCGGCGCTGAAAACATGAGCCGTGGCCCCTATGCTTCGTTGTCAGCCCGCTGGGGTGCCCGCATGGGTGACACCAAGATGGTGGACATGGTGGTCGGCGCGCTGCACGACCCCTTCCACACCATCCACATGGGCGTGACCGCCGAAAACGTGGCCGCCAAATACGGCATCACCCGCGAGATGCAAGACGCGCTGGCCGTGGAAAGCCACAACCGCGCCGAACGCGCCACCGCCGCCGGTTACTTCAAAGACCAGATCATGCCGGTCATGCTCAAGAGCAAAAAGGGCGACGTGGCCTACGCCACCGACGAGCACTTCCGCCCCGGCTGCAAGATGGAAGACATGGCCAAGCTCAAGCCCGTGTTCGTGAAAGAAAACGGCACGGTGACAGCGGGCAACGCCTCGGGCATCAACGACGCCGCCGCCGCCGTGGTGCTGATGGAAGCCGGTGCCGCCAAAGCCCGTGGCGCCAAGCCGCTGGCCCGTCTGGTGGGCTATGCCCACACCGGCCTGGACCCCAAGATCATGGGCGTGGGCCCAGTCTCGGCCACGCAAGCCGTGCTCAAGAAAACCGGCCTGAGCGTGAACGACCTGGACGTGATCGAAGCCAACGAAGCGTTTGCGGCTCAAGCCTGCGCAGTGACCCGCGAACTGGGTCTGGACCCGGCCAAGGTCAACCCCAACGGCTCGGGCATTTCACTGGGCCACCCCATCGGCGCGACCGGCGCTTTGATCACCGTGAAAGCCCTGTACGAGCTGCAGCGCGTGAACGGCCGCTATGCACTGGTGACCATGTGCATCGGCGGCGGTCAAGGCATCGCGGCGATTTTTGAGCGCATGTAAATCACACCAAGGCGAAGCAACTGACCCACTGAGGGATCGCCCACATCGCCGCAAAAGCGATGGTGAAGGCCCTTTGTAGGTCGGTGGCTTCAGCCCCGACATGAGTTTTCGCCAAAATCCGCAATGTCGGACCTGAAGGTACCGACCTACAGGGGGGCATTCACAGGCTGGCAATCGAAGGCCTCGATAGCCACTGAATCAACACCAACAGATCAAAGTTATACGCTGGGTTCATCCAGGAAACTGTCTGATCGCAAAGTGATCACCAGCGTATCGCGCCAACCACCGTTCTTCTCAGGCTGAATAGGCGTTGTTTCGTGAATCACACGGGCATCGTCCAGCAGCAAAAGCGACCATCGCTCGGTCAACGTGAAACGCTGACCGCGCGGGCTGTCCATGTCGAACACCCGGGTCTCGCCCCCCTTGATGCCGTGGCGCCCAATCAAAAACACCGCCACCCAATTGACGCCATCGCGGTGCGCGCCTTCTGGCGTAGGGCGACCAATGCCATCGGTGGTGTCGATGCGAAACTGGTGCGCCTCGGTGAACCAAGTTTGCTCACCCTGCGCCGCAGACGCCACACGGGCCAGCCAACGCAGCAATGCGGACCATGCCGCTTGTTGCACCACATCTTGGGCCATGGGCTCGAACCAGCGCTGCATGCCACCGTGCAAGGCGTTGTAAGACAGCGGCTGCCAATGCGCGCGATGCGGCACAGCCTGCATGGCATCGGCAGTGACTTCAAAGCTGGCATGCCTGCGACGGCGGTAACGACCGCCGTCTTTGAGGTACTGGTCCGGTGGCAAATCGTTCCAGCTGTGCTCCAGCGCCTGCAAGGCCTGAACAGACACCCCAGCCAATGCACACACACTGTCGGCACTCAACACAGCAAAGCCCTGAGAAGACAAGGTGGCATTGAGCTGATCTGGCGCAGTCAGCGGTGGTGGCAAGGTGTTTTGAGGCATGAAAACGTCCGGGCAATCAGGCAAAGATTGCAAGCATAACGCCCCGAAACAGACCCACTCGCCAGCAAGACCTCCTGAAGGGACTTTCAAGGGCACGACTGATGTGGATCAAGAACGGCTTGGCCCTGCAAATTTAAGCTCCATGTGCGTGTTCACATTCGATCACACAGGAGCAAACAATGACCCGACTGCAATGGAGCGAAGCTCTTTCTCTGGACATGCCCGCCATGGACGATGGACATCGCCGTTTTGTGGTGTTGCTGGACTTGGCGCATGAAGCCTGTGACGCCTCGCTGGTCGATCGCTGGCGCGATCTGTTCACGCATACGGCACGTATTTTTGAGCGTGAGGACCGGTGGATGCATGCGACGAACTTTTCATCGGATCACATTCACAGCACCCAACACAAAGTGGTTTTACAAGTCATGCACGAAGGCCTGTCAGCGGGCGAGTCGGGCGACCTGCTCACGATCCGCAAAATGGCAGGCGAACTGGGCCAGTGGTTCGCCAACCATTCGCAATCGATGGATGCAGCGCTCGCCCTGCATCTGCGTAAAACCGGTTACGACCCCGCCACCGGTGTGCTCAGCATGCCTGATGACATTGCCCTGATGGCATAACGTCAGGCATCGCCTCAGGCGTAGCGCTGGCTGGCCAGCTTGGCGCCTTCGGCCAATGCCTTGAGCTTGGCCTCGGCCACGGCTCGGCTCATGGGGGCCAGGCCGCAGTTGGTGCAGGCGATCAGGTGTTGCTTGGGCACGAACTGCAAAGCGCGGCCAATGGTGTCGGCGATTTCTTCGGGCGTCTCGATGGCGGGGTTGGCCACATCAATCACGCCCACCATCACGTCTTTGCCTTCGAGCAGTTTCATCAGCTCCATCGGCACATGCGAGTGCATGCACTCCAGGCTGACTTGCTGGATGCTGCTCTTGGCCAGCGCCGGGAACACCTTTTCGTACTGACGCCATTCGTGGCCCAGGGTTTCTTTCCACTTGTTGTTGGCTTCGATGCCGTAGCCGTAGCAAATGTGCACGGCGGTGGTGCAGGTCAGGCCCCGTGCGGCCACCTCCAGCGCTTTCACACCCCAATCAGCCGCCTCGTCCATGTAAACGTTGAAGGCGGGTTCGTCGAACTGGATGATGTCCACGCCATCGGCTTGCAATGCCAGCGCTTCCTGGTTCAACAACTCGGCAAAGGCCATGGCCATCTTGACCTTGTCGCCATAAAAACGGTCGGCCACGGTGTCCACGATGGTCATGGGGCCAGGCAAGGTGAACTTGAGTTTCTTTTTGGTGTGGGCGCGGGCCAGCTGGGCCTCGAAGGCATGCACACGGCCCTTCAGGCGCAGCGGTGCAATGACTTGCGGCACCTGCGCGTCGTAGCGGTTGTTGCGGATGCCCATGGTGACTTTGTTCACGAAGTCGATGCCCTCGACCTGCTCCACAAAACCGTGCACAAAGTGCTGTCGGGCCTGCTCACCATCACCGATCACGTCCAGACCCGCGTCTTCCTGCGCCTTGATCCACAGCAGCGTGGCGTCGGCCTTGGCTTGCTGTAGCTCGGGGCCCTGAGTGGTCCACTGTGGCCAGAGCTTTTCGGTTTCGGCCAGCCAGGCGGGTTTGGGCAAGCTGCCAGCGATCGCGGTGGTGAACATGGGAAATCCTTGGTTTGAAAATCGAAAGTCAGCAGTGTGCCGCAAGCGCAAATTCCTGGGCGAGCAACTCATAAGAACGCATTTGAGCTGCGGGGTCATGCGTCCAGGTGATGACCACCAGCTCGTCAACCTCCAGCCGCGCCGCCAACTGGCGCAGCTTGTGGCCCACCGTGGTGGCCGAGCCAATCAGCGCCCCTTCGCGCAGCCGCTGCAGCGCAAACTGCTCGGCCGGGCTGTAGTCACGCGCCGCCTCTTCGGGCGACAGCAATGGCCCGATGCGGCCCAGGTTACGGTCCATCTTCCAGCGGGCACGGCTCTCGAACAAATGCAGCGCCTGCTCGTCGGTGTCGGCTGCCAAAGCCCACACGCACACGGTGGCCGCAGGTTTGGACAACGCGGCACTAGGCCGGAAAGTCTCGCGGTAAATCTGCAGCGCTTCATCAGCGCCCTGCCCATCGGTGATGAAGTAGGCAAAGGCATAAGGCAGCCCCAGATGCGCCGCCAGTTGTGCGCCGTAGTCCGAGCTGCCCAACATCCATACGGTGGGCGAAGTGTCCGCCTGCGGGTAGGCGTACACGTTGTGGCCCGGGTGGCTGGGTGGCAGGTTCTGGCCTTGGACCCAGGCTTGCAATTCCATCACCTGCTGCGGAAACCGCTCAGAGGCGTGGCGGTCAGGGTTGAGCAATTGCGCGGTGCGCCCGTCGCTGCCGGGCGCACGGCCCACGCCCAGGTCGATGCGGCCCGGGGCCAAAGCATCGAGCACCCGAAACTGCTCGGCCACCTTGAGCGCCGAGTAATGCGGCAGCATCACGCCCGCGCTGCCCAGGCGAATGCGCTGCGTACGGGCTGCAATGGCGGCCATCAGCACCTCCGGAGCCGAACCCACGATGCTGGGGTGACTGTGGTGCTCGCTTACCCAAAAGCGGTGGTAGCCCCAGGCTTCGGCTTGCAGGGCCAGCGCCAGCGTCTGACGAATGGTGGCGTCTTGCCCGCGCCCGGCGGCTGCGGCAGATTGGTCAAGGATGGAAAGTTTCAAACTCATTCGGAGGCGTAATTCAGTAAAGGATCAGGCCTTGGCCGGGGAGTCCAAAGCAGCCATTTCGGCCTCTTGCAGGGCACGCCACATGACTTTGCCGCTGCCGCTCTTGGGCAGTGCATCGACAAAACTCACCACGCGGGGCATTTTGTAGACCGCCATGTTCTCACGGCACCAGTCGATGATGTCTTGCTCGGATACTTTGCCCTTGTGGTCTTGCCGCAAAACCACCACCGCCTTGACCGATTCACCCCGATAGGCGTCACGGGTCGAGATGATGCAGGCTTCCTGAATCGCCGGGTGGCGGAACATCAGGGCCTCGACCTCAGCAGGCCAGACCTTGAAACCGCTGGCATTGATCATGCGTTTGAGGCGGTCGGTCATGAAGAAATAGCCCTCTTCATCAATGCGCCCCATGTCCCCCGAACGGAAGAAGCGCAGGCCATCGCGCTCAAAAAAAGCGCTTGCGGTCGCGTCAGGGCGCTTCCAGTAACCCTTGAAAACCTGCGGGCCACTGATCACGATCTCGCCAGACTCCCCTTGCGGCAACTCAGCCAAAGTCTCGGGGTCCACAATGCGGGCTTCCGTGCTCAGAATCGGTATGCCCAGACACTGTTTCTTGGGCGCATCCGGCGGGTTGGTGTGCGAGGGGGCTGCGGTCTCGGTCAGGCCATAGCCTTCGATGTAGCGCAAGCCAAATTGGTCCTGCAGCCGCTGGGCTACCGCTTCAGGCATCGCGGCACCACCGCCACCGATATTGACCAGGCTGCTCAGATCGTACTTTTGCAAGTTCGGGCTGCCCAGCAAGTCAATCACCATCGTTGGAATATTGGTCCAGTGGGTCACGCCCCATTTGGAGATCAGATGACCTGCAACATCGCGGTCCCAGCGCGGCATGATGACCAGACTGGCACCAAGAAAAATACTGGCATGCATCACACTGACCATGCCGGTGATGTGGAACATCGGCACTACACACAAGGTCACGTTTTCCGGCGTGCCGTTGCCCCACAAACCGCTGGCCACGGCGTTGTGCATGATCGTGCCATGGGTGTGCATGCAGCCCTTGGGCAAACCTGTGGTGCCGCTGGTGTAAGGCAAGATGGCCAGGTCATCGGTGCTGGCCTTCACTGGGGGCAAAGCGACTGCCGATGGCGCATCAATCAAAGCCTGCCATGCGTGGGTTTGACCTGCGGCCAATGTGGGCAGATCACGCACCGGCAACAGCCAGGAATGCCAAGCTTCTGGCAAGTCATCTGGGGTCAAGGCCTCGGGATCAAAGACATCCGAAAACTGCGTCACCACCAAGTGACGCAATTGCTGATCCGCAGGCAATGCGTTGCTTGCTTGCGCCAGCTCCGGCGCCAGATCGGCCGTGGTCACGGCCACTCGCGTGTCAGGATCGGTGATGTAGTGCTTGAGTTCTTCCGCCTTGTTCATCGGATTGACAGGCACCACCACCGCATCCAGCCGCAAGATGGCGAAATGGGTGATCACCAACTGCGGGCAGTTTTGCATGTTGAGCACCACCCGATCGCCCGCTTGCACCCCCAAGTCGGCCAGCGACGATGCCATTTTCTCGGCCGCCGCCAACAATTGGCGATAAGTCCAGACGGTCCCCATATAGACCAAGGCAGGCTTGTCGGGGTAACGCAAGGCGCTGATGGCCAAATTCATCCACAAGGAAGTCGCGGGCGGCGTGATTTTCGCGGGCAGGCGCGCAGGCCATACAGCGTCGTGGACAGACATCAAGAGTCTCCTCATTTTTAGCGTCAGCGCATGTTAAACGTCCACAAGCAGTGCATGGCGCAGGTCTTTGTCGCAGGCGAGACCACCTCCTGCGATTTGGATGACACGACAACCACTTTATTTGTTTCAAGTTGTCTAAAATACAGTTATTTTGTATTATTTAATTTTTTATTTGGAATTTTTATCACTAAAATAAAGCCATGCAAACACACCCCCCACACGACCCCCTTGAAGACTACTGCGGCACGACCTATGCAGCTAAATTGCTGGGACTGTCTGTGGGCACCATTCAGACCCTGGTCGAGAAAAATGAACTACAAGCCTGGAAAACACAGGGTGGTCATCGACGCATCTCCATGCCATCAATCCGCGAATACCAGCGCAAACACAATATGTTGATGTCGGCCAGCGAAAGCCGCGAGGGGCGGCTCAAAGTTTTGCTGGTCGAAGATGATGCCGTCACGCGCGACATGCTCAGAGACTTTTGCAATCGCTGCGAAACACCCGTAGATTGCACAGCCATGTCTTCCGGCCTCGAAGCCCTCATTGACATGGCCAGCATCCAACCCGATGTGCTGATCGCCGACCTGAACATGCCTGGGGTCGATGGTTTTGAATTGCTGCGAACGCTGAAGCACACACCACAATTCAACCGAATGACTTGCCTTGTGATTTCGGCTCTTTCACAAGAAGACATCGCAGCCCGAGGCGGTTTGCCGGAAGGCACCATCTTCATGGCCAAGCCCATCAACATGCAATGGTTCAACGGCTTCTTCACAGCCTTGATTGCGGGACGCCAAGTGGAATTGCACACATCCTGATCGCCCACACGTCGAAAACAGGCGACTTTATCGACTCGCCTGCTTTTTGAGCCAACGCATAAGATGCCGCACCAACGGTATCTTCTCGTACAGCTCCTCTGCGGCGTCCCAATAGTCGCGGTGCACGGCGACTTTCCAAAGTCCGTCCTCTTTATGCAAAACCAAGTGGCTGGCGCCCCGAATGGTTTGTGTTCGACCGGCATCCAGACGGCGCATGGCAAACAAAAAATCCCAAGTCACAAAGCACTGCTCGCCTTGCTGGACTTGTTGGGTGATGACAAAGCGCGGCGACTCCAGTGCATCGAACATGTGCGCAAAGATCGGCCCAATCCGCTCCAAACCTTGCACCTCATTGAATGGGTCTTTGAAGTGTGCATCGGTCGTGTAAATGCGGCCCATCTGCGCAAGATCAGTGGGCTGAATATGTTCAAAGAAATGCACCACGCGTTGCAAGGCCGCTTCGGGCGTATCGGCATTCATGACAGAAGTAGGTGAAGTCATCGATGTTGTTCTTTAAAGACCGGTCGCACGGCGAATCAGGGCAAAGTACCACCGGTAAGGCAACACGCGCAGCAGTTGCAATACGCGGGTGAACCGCTTGGGAAAGTGGATTTGGAATTCGCCTTTGGCCCATCCGCGCAACATTTCTTGTGCGGCCTTGTCCGGGCTGATCAGCGCAGGCATGGCAAAGTCGTTGTGCGATGTCAGCGGCGTTTCGACAAAACCCGGCGTCACGACACTCACACCAATGCCGCGAGGTGACAAGTCGTAATACAGCGTCTCGGCCAGGTTGATCAAGGCCGCCTTGGTCGGGCCATAGGCCAGGCTTTGCGGCAAGCCACGAAAACCCGCCACACTGGCCACCAGACTGATGTGCCCTGCCCCCTGGGCCAACAATGCGGGCAACACCGCATCCAGCATGCGCGCAGCACCGATGTAGTTCACGTCCTGGTGACGCAACATGACTTCGAGTGAATAGTTCGTCGCACGCAGCGGCTGGTAATAACCTGCGCAATACACCACCACATCCAGGCCCTGTTGGGCTTGTACCTCACGGCTGGCTTGCACCATGGCGGCACTGTCACTCACATCCAGCGCCACAGCATGCGACCCTGGGTGTTCATCCACAAATTGCTGCAACAGCTGCACATTGCGAGCCGACACGATCACTCGGGCCCCCGCCGCGTGCAGCGCTTTGGCCGTAGCCAAACCAATCCCGCTGGAGGCGCCGATCAGCCAAACGCTGCGGCCACGCCAGTCGGTGATGGGAGGGTTCAGGGATTTGAGAAAAGCCATGTCAGTTGCGGCGCGTGAACGACAAGGTGACATCGCCCAGATGAACACCCCATTTGCTCATGCGCGCTTTGTTGAGTATGACGCTGTCGTTCATCAGGTACATCCAATCGTCCATGCTGACATGGAGCACCGTGCCCTTGACCGGCAAGGCCAGGGTATAGCCCCAGCGAAAGGTGTTGCCCCGCGTCTGGCCTGTGGCCGTGCCCACCACATCGCCAGCACTGCCCTCGTAGCGCCCATCACCCAGGTGCGTCAATCGCCAGATGCGCTTTTCGCGGGTGCCATCGGAATAGACAAAGTCTTCGTCCAGAATGCCCTGCTCACCTTGCCAAGTGCAGGTCATCTCCACGGTGAAGCGTTTGACGACCTGACCGTTTCGGTCGGTGAACACACCCCAAGCATCGACTTTGCCGTTGAAGTAGCTGCGCAAATCCAGCACGGGTTTTTCCTGCGCATAGTCATCAATGCTGGGGCTGGCGCAACCTGTCAAGCCCACCGCAGCGACTGCGCCAATACCAGTGGCGCTGCGCGTTAAGAGTTGCCGTCTATTCACCATGACTTTTCTCCCAAAGATGTTCGCGTGCAGCCCACAAACGCCAGGCGGCCAACAGTTTCAAAACACAAGGCAAAAGACCATAAGCCAAACTCAAGGCCCACAAACCTTCTGGACTTCGCGTGCCTGAGCTGTACCCCAAAAATTGCAGGGCAGGCAGCGCCAATCCAGCGGCCAGCGCCAAATTGAGTTTGGTGGCGACCTGCCACCAGCCCAGATAGCGGCCTTCGGCCAAACCAGCACCGCCATTGCGTGCGATCATGCCCGTGAGCAAAGCCCCTGGCACGACCAAGTCGGCACCCAAAGCCATGCCCGAAAAAGCGCAAATGAACGCAAAACTCAGCAAATCGCCCGTGGTCAAAGTCACGGCCCACATGAAAAAGACCACGCTCAATGCCTGGCCCAGCAACCAAGCGGGAGCCAGACCGATCCGCTGCACGATGCACAACCAGATGGGCAGCGAAAGCACTGCCGCCACAAAATACGCCCCCAGATAAAACGCCTCATAGCCCGCCGGGGCCTGCAGACGGTCCTGGATGAAAAACATCACCAAGGTGGCCGGCACAGCACTGGCAATGCCGTTGAGCAGAAACACCTGCAACAGGGCCCGAAAAGCAGGCTGGGTCAATGGACTGAGCCATGACGGCTCATCAGCCACCGCTGTGGCGATGCGCCCCATGATCGGGGCATAACGCCACAACCACAGTGCAGCAGCCAACAGGATGGCAAAGAAAGTGACCAACCAGGAGGCATTGAACACGCTGGGCAGCACACTGGCCAGCACCACCCCGAGCAGGCCCAGCCCCTCTCGCCACGCGGTGATGCGGCTGCGTTGCAGCACGGGGCCCCCCAAACGGGTGCCCCAGCTTTGCAAGCCCAAGTTCAATGCGGTCGCCGCCAGATAAGCGATCACCAGGCACGGCGCGGCCAAAACCAAAACCCCGACAGGCGTGACGTCCAAGCCCCATTGCGACAACCAGACATCAGGCAGCCACAAGCCTGCAAAACCGAACATCAAGCCCAGACACAAGCACAGGCTGCGCTGCCGCACCCGCGCTGTGCCTGCTGCAAACCACCGATCACACCACTGCCCCAGCCAAGGATCGAGCACCGCATCGAGTGCACGCACCGCCAACAGCAAAGCGCCCAGCGCCGTCAGGGACACGCCAAACTGCGCGGCATACCGATTGGGCAAGAGCACGTACAGCGGCAAGCTCACAAAAGCCAAAGGCAAGGCCATGGCGCTGAGCGACACCAGCGATGGTGTGCCGATGGGTTTCACGGCCGCGCACCTGCCAGAAGCTGTTGACGCAGTTGGCGCTGGGAAGTTTCCGGAGCCAACCAGATGCCGAAAAATCGCCGCGCCAATTCAACATCGGACACCTCGCCCACCGGACGATCCTGATGCAGCAACTGCATGCCTTTGTCGGGGCGGTAAACACCCGTGAGACGCTCCCCCGATCGGATGTTGGGAATCAACTTTTGCAAAGCGTCCGGCCAGTTTTTAAGCTGCGTCGGGTTCAAAGCGCGTTGCCCCTGCATCTCGTCGATGGAGCGCTGTGCAATATCGGCCCCCTTGAAGTCACGCAAATAGCGCAACTCCAAAATCAAAGCTTGCTGAGCCCAATCATCGGGCGCGAACTCGCTGCTGGCCCACAAGCTGGCATCGTAGACCTCAAAGCCCCAATAGGTGAATCGGTGCTGCCCGACCAAGCGGGGGGTGCGCAAAAAACCTTGCATGCGCAGTTGTTGCTGTGCGAGTGTGTCTTGACGAGGATTGGCTTGGGCCAAAGGCGCACGCCCAAGAATGGCCCCCGTCCACATGCTCCACAACACCAGCGCACGGCGGGTGGTCATGGCTTGACCAGGGTGTACTGCAACACATCGATGTTGCGCTGCTCGAACGCCGCTTCGCAATAAGCGAGGTAGAACTCCCAAATGCGGATGAAGCGCTCGTCAAAGCCCTGCTGCAAGACCTGCGCCTTGTCGGCCATGAACTCGTGTCGCCAGCGGCGCAGGGTTTCGGCGTAATCCAGACCAAAGGCCAGCTCGTCCACCACCTTGAGGCCAGCTCGCTCGGCTTGCGCACGGAACTCGCGTGGGCAAGGCAAACAACCGCCAGGGAAGATGTACTGCTGGATGAAATCGGTGCTTTTGACGTACCGATCAAACAGTTTGTCGTCGATGACGATGGTCTGGATGCAGGCTTTGCCACCGGACTTGAGCAGGCGGGCGACACTCTCGAAATAGGTGGGCCAGTATTCCTGGCCAACGGCTTCCAACATTTCAATCGAGCAAATCGCATCGTAAGGACCATCGTCAATGTCGCGGTAGTCTTGCAAACGCAGATGGCTGCTGCCAGCCAAGCCCAACTTTTGCATGCGCTGCTTGGCAAAGGCCAGTTGCTCATGGCTCAGGGTCACGCCACTCATGTGGGCACCAAACTCGATGCCACCCAATTCAGCCAATGCGCCCCAGCCACAACCAATTTCAAGGATGCGATCACCCGCCTTGGCATCGACCATGCGCAAGGCTCTGCGCACCTTGGCCATTTGGGCCTGTGCCATGGGTTGCGAGCGGTCATCGCCAAACCAGGCCGACGAGTAGTTCATGGTCGGGTCCAGCCACAGCTCGTAAAACGCATTGCCCAGGTCGTAATGGGCGTGGATGTTCTTCTTGCTGTTGCTGCGGGTATTGCGGTTGAGCAAATGGCGCACACGGTAAAACAAGCGTCCCAGCCAATGACCGTAAATGACTTCTTCCATGTCACGGCGATTGGCCACCAAGAGCTGCAACAAGTCGGCCAGATTGTTGGTGGTCCACTCTCCGGCGATATAGCTCTCTGCAAAACCGATGTCGCCAGATTTCAGAGCTTGCAGCAAAGGTGTCCAGCTGTGCAGGTGCAGCGTGGCATTCAACCCTGAAGCATGGGCTTGACCGAATTGTTCGATGCGGCCATCAGGCCACTGCACATGCAAGCAGCCGTGCTGCAAGCGCTGCAGCAAGCTGAGCACACGCCGTGCGGCAGCAGGCATGCTGGGTGGCGGGGTGGCGACGGTGGCCGAAGTCGTGGTGTTCATGGCTGTCTTGTCTCCAGATCAACGGGTCACAAAATCTTGCGGGGGCTTTGGCTTGCTGAAAAACGGTACGCGCTTGAGCCACAGCTTCAAAGCTTGCCAGTGGATGCGCACCATCACCATCAGGGTCATCATGGGATAGCACCACAAGGCGCGTCGCAGCGCCGATTGGGTGATGGGCTCCAACGTGCCGCTGACGCTGGTTTCGATCAAGGGGCCTTGTACGTCGTCATGGTCCACCCGAGCCACTGTGCGGTCGGCGGTGCGCATGAAACGAAAACGATAGTCGCCCTGCACAGCGCAAAAGGGCGAGACATGAAACACCTTGCTGGCATGTTGCTCCACGCCGTAGTGAGGGCGGTCCAGCAAATAGCAATGGCGTTCACCAAAGGTGTTGTTGACTTCCACCACGATGGCGCGCAGCGTCTGGTCAGCCGCATGACAATACCAAAAGCTCACGGGTTTGAAGGTGTAGCCCAGCACGCGCGGATAGCAATGCAGCCACACCTCTCCTGTGGCATCGGTGATGCCTTCGCTGTGCAACAGCTCATCCAGCCAGGCCAGCGCGCCACCTTGTTCGGCACTGCGGCCGTCGCCATGGTCCACATCGTGAAAGCTGATCGCTCCCGCACGGTTGATGGCCAATGCGCCGCCGCCGCCGGCGCTGGCCAGCGTGCGCATGGGCAGCATCAAGAAAAAGGTGCCATAGGCAAATGCGTGTCGCTGTGGCCGCAGACGTGTGTGACGCACCTGACCAAAGCCCAGCAGGGCTTGAGGCGCCTCTGGGCTGAGGCAATTACCAGGCAAGTCAGTGGTCTTTGTCATGGGTATCTTTGCTCAAGTGCCCAACAGGCCTTGCGCCGCAGCGCGTCCGGCCTTGAAGCCGTCTTCGTGGAAACCATAGCCCATCCAGGCGCCCGCAAACCAGGTGCGCTGCTGCCCTTGCAATTGGGGCATGCGCTCTTGCGCCTGGATAGCCGCCAGGTCAAACACAGGATGGGCATAGTCGTACGCGCCAATCACTTGAGCGGGATCGATCTCGTGCACAGGGTTGAGTGAAACGAGCACGTCTTGCGTGAACGGCAACGGCTGCAAGAGGTTGAGCCAGTAGTGCAGACAAACGCGGGTGGATTCGGTGTTGTCATGCGCTGCGCGCTCGTAGTTCCAGGCGGCCCAGGCCAGTTTCTTTTGCGGCATGACCGATGTGTCGGTGTGCAACACCGCACGGTTGGGGTGGTAGCGAATGGCCCCCAATGTGGCTTGCTCTTGCGCCGTGGGTTGCGCCAGCATGGCCAGCGATTGGTCGGAGTGTGTGGCCAAGATCACCTGGTCAAAACGCTCAGCGCCTGCGGGAGTGAACACACTCACGCCATCTGCATCGCGCTCGATGCGCTGCACGGGCGTGTTCAGGCGTTTGTCGGGGATACCCGGCAGAATTTTGTCGACATAGTGCCTCGCACCGCCTGCCACGGTGAACCACTGCGGCCGGTTGTTCACCTGAATCAGGCCATGGTTGTGGCAAAAACGGATCATGGTGGCCACTGGAAACGCCAGCATCTGGTCGGTCGGGCAGCTCCAGATGCAGCCCAGCATGGGCAGCAAATACCAATCGCGGAATGCATCGCCAAAGCCATGGGCCTGCAAGAAATCGCGCAGCGGCTGGGCCAGTTCGTGGTCCTGTTTGCGCTCGGCCAGCGCTGAGGCCAAGGTGTTGAAGCGAATCACGTCGCGCAACATGAACAAGAAGCGGGGTTTGAACAGGTTGCTGCGCTGGGCAAAGACGGTGTTGAGGTTGGCGCCATTCCATTCCAGCTTTCGGCGCCCTTTTGCACCAGGCACTTGCACCGAAAAGGACATGTCTGACTTGACCGTGGCCACCTGCAGTTCTTTGAACAAAGCGATCAGCCCCGGATAAGTGCGCTCGTTGTAGACCAGAAAGCCTGTGTCCACGCCATGCGTCTGGATGCCTGTTGCCGTGGGCAAAGTCACATCGACGGTGTGGGTGTGGCCCCCGAAATAGTCCCCGGCTTCAAACAACGTGATGTGCGCGCGACCCTGCAGGTGATGCGCAGCAGACAAGCCCGAAATACCGGAGCCCACGATGGCGATGCGCTGCGTCATGGGGTTGGGCCTTTCTGGGCCAATTGCTTTTCAATTTCCTGCACAAAGCTTTTGTCTTGCGGACCGGTCATGCTGTTGAAACTCTTGATGGTTTGACCATCTCGGCCGATGACGTATTTGTAGAAGTTCCACTTCGGTGTGGTGCCCGACATCTCGGCCAATTGTTTGTAAAAGGGTAAAGCATCTGCGCCGCGCACCGTGGTTTTGACGAACATGGGGAACTTCACCCCAAAAGTGCTTTCACAAAAGTCAGCGATCTTGGCGTTGCTGTCGGGCTCTTGCGAAAAGTCGTTGCTGGGAAAACCCAGCACCACCAAACCACGGTCTTTGTATTTGGCATGCAAAGCTTCCAGCCCTTTGTATTGCGGGGTGAAGCCGCAAAAGCTGGCGGTGTTCACCACGACCACCACTTGCCCCGCATATTGGCAAAGCGCTTGTGGCTTTTCGTCTTGCAAGCGCAGTACCGTGTGTTGCAAAACGCGCGGGCAATTGGCAGATGCCGAATGGGCCGGCGCCGTGCTGCTGTGTGCATTGGAAAAGCCGAAGAGCAAGAAGCCAGAAATCATCAAAAGGCGGCGCATATTCAATCAATTTCCCAAGGTGTGCGGTGTTGAGGATGCAGGAGTCACTCAGGCATTTTGCAAAAAAGGCGGCCAACACTGTTCATTGAACCGCAAGGCCCTTTTGCATTCAGGGCTGAGCTGACCATGTAAAACCATCACGGGTCAAAGTGACATGTGAAGCTGAAACACCGAATTCGGCGCCTGCGGTATGAACGGCGCAGGCAGCGGCTTGAACTTGAAACGGCCAGGTGGCTGCACATAAGCGCCAAGTGCCACCGATGCGCCCCCCGCAAAGTCGGACAAAGTGGCATGACTCAAGGTGTCTTTCACGACCTGCTCCAACTCCAACTCATAGTCGGCGAAATCAACTGTCGAGGACTGCCGCGCATCTTCGCAAGTTGGCTCAAACACCGAGACGATGTCCCAGATGGAAATCTGTGAAAGATCACCAGGAATCATGTAGCCGCCACCTGGGCCTTTCATGGCCGTCACGATCTGCTGATCCCTGAGGGTCTTGAGGATGCTCTCCAAATAAGACACAGACAAGCCCAATCGTGGCGAAAGCGCAGCTGTCGTGACGTAGCCCTGGCTTCTTTGACCAGCCAGGAAAACACACACATGAATGGCGTTGATGGTTTTCTTTGAGATCATGGCAACCGCTCCTTTTGAGTAGGATTCTGCAATAAAAATCTACTCAAAAGATAAATATATTGTCATTTCTCAAAATATTAGCCTATTATCTACGCAAATCCTACTCAAAGGTGAGCATTTGCCTCCGACAAATTTTTCATCAAGCCCGCTTTACCGCATTGGCGCTGTATCCAAAACGACCGGCATTCCCGTCTCGACCCTGCGCATTTGGGAAACGCGATATGGCGCATTCAGCCCGCTCAAGACCGAGGGCAAGCAGCGCTTGTATGAAGAGCGCGATGTCTCCAAAGCCATCTTGCTGAAACAACTGTGCAGTGAAGGTCACGCCATCGGTACGATCGCGGGCCTCGATCTGGACCCATTGCGACGCATGAGCCATGCACAAGGCCACGCAGGCCAAAAACAGAACGCCAAGGGTCAGCCCGTTTCCCTGGCCGTGGTGGGACTGGGTCTGGCCAACCGCATTGAATCCCCCAAGTTCGTGACGGGACTGCAGCCCCACAGCATCCAAGTGAGCGATGTCCTGGTGGATCTGGCCAGTGCCAGTCATGCTGCCCTGTCCGGGCAAGCCCAGGTGTTGCTCATCAAAGTCAACACGCTGCAAACCAGTGTGCACACCGCCATTCAGGCCTTGATCCAGCGGCACAAGTTCGCGCAAACCATCGTCATCTACAACTTCGCCCCCGAAGCCGTGGTGCGCGCCATGAAGTTCTCCGGTTTGATCCTCAGGCGCGAACCGGTGTCCGACAGCGAACTGGCTGAGCTGTTGTTGTCCGTCGTGTTTGTAGACCCCCCACAGCCCCCCCGATTGGGCACCTTCAGTGAGGTGGTGCCCAGCCGCAAATACTCGGAAGCCACGCTGAACCGGATTGCAGGCATCTCCACCAACATCCTTTGTGAATGCCCTCGGCATGTGGTCGATTTGATTGCCCAACTTGCCAGCTTTGAGGAATACAGTCAGGACTGCCTGAACCGCAATGCGGATGACGCGCAGCTGCATGCTTACTTGCGATCGATTTCGGGATCTGCGCGCGCCTTGTTTGAAACCGCACTCGAAAAAATTGCGCAGCACGAAGGGTTCAGCTTGGAAGAAGACGCGCCATGAACACATTCAAAGGCAACAAACAAAGCTTGCCAAGCAAGCCCTGCGCAGCTTGCGGACGCGACATGACGTGGCGCAAAGCCTGGGCCAAAAACTGGGCGCAAGTGCTTTACTGCTCTGACGCCTGCCGCAAAAACAAAACTGCTGGACGCTTGCCCACATGAACTACAGCGTGGTCTGGTTCAAGCGCGACTTGCGCTGGCAGGACCATGCGGCGCTTGCCCAAGCGTCACGGCGCGGCCCCGTACGCTGCATTTATGTCGCGGAACCTCAGCTGTGGTGGCAAGCGGATGCGGCGCTTCAGCACTTTGAATTTGTTCACGAATCCTTGCAAGCACTGGATCAACACTTGCGCACGCTGGGTGGCTGCGTGGAGATTCACACCGGAGAACTGCCCGATGTGCTGAGCCGTCTCTGGCAAGAAGCCCCATTCAGCGGACTTTATTCACACGAAGAAACGGGCAATGGATTCACCTACGCAAGAGATCTGAAAGTCGGCGCTTGGTGCCGAGCACACGCCGTCGATTGGCAAGAATTCCCGCAATTTGGCGTGGTGCGCGGTCTCAAAAACCGGGACCTGTGGCAAGCATCCTGGGAAGAGCACATGGCATCACCTGTGCACAGCACCGAAGGACTTCGATTTTGGCGAGGACCCTCGACTGCGCCATTGGTCATGTCAGCGCCTGCACATTTGAAACACAACCCGCCCTTTCGGCAACGAGGCGGCCGCCCCTTGGCCATCGACACCTTGCAGCATTTTTTAAGCGTACGCAGTCTGGGCTATCGCGGTGGCATTTCCTCACCACTGACCGCGCCAGAAGCTTGCTCACGCTTGTCGGCCTATCTGGCCTGGGGCTGCATCAGCATGCGAGAAGTCGTGCAGCAAACACGGGCACACCTGGCACAACTACCACCCCAAGCCAGCAGACACCGGGCAGGTTTGACCGCCTTCATCAGCCGCTTGTATTGGCACTGTCACTTCATCCAGAAGCTGGAAAGCGAGCCCGCCATCGAATGGCAAAACATGCATCGAGGTTATGACGACCTGCGTGAACAGGATTTCAACGAGGCCTACTTTGCAGCACTCAAATCAGCTCGCACGGGCTGGCCCATGGTGGATGCCTGCGTGACCATGTTGCGAGAAACCGGCTGGCTCAACTTTCGCATGCGCGCCATGCTGGTTTCGGTCGCAGCCTATCCGCTTTGGCTGCATTGGCGGCCTGTAGGGCAATGGCTGGCAACACAGTTCCTCGATTACGAGCCCGGCATTCACTGGAGCCAAATGCAAATGCAATCGGGCACCACCGGCATCAACACCACACGCGTTTACAACCCGATCAAACAAGCCCAGGATCACGATCCGCACGGCAGGTTTGTCAGGCGCTGGCTGCCTGCCATGCGTGGCGTGCCCGACAGCTGGTTGCTGCAGCCTTGGTTGATGCCCGCTTCCGTACAAGCCAGTTCAGGCGTGACCCTCGGTCAGGACCTCGCTGTTCCGGTGGTTGATCTGTCCACCGCCACACGCGAAGCCAAACAACGCCTGCACGCCCGACGCCAAAACCCGCAAGTCAAAGCTGCGAAAAAGGCCGTTGTCGACAAGCATGCTTCACGCAAAGAATGGGGATCAGTGCGCAAGCCGAATTCGCAGCACACTACGCCGCAACAACAGCTTGGCTTTGATTTTTAAACGCTCCACCATGACAAATCACCTGCGCCACCTGGTCTTGATTTTGGGCGATCAACTCAATGCCGATGCATCGGCATTGATCGGTTTCGACCCACAACAAGATGCCGTCTGGATGGCCGAGGTCGACGAGGAATCCACACATGTGGCTTCGTCCAAGCAACGCAGCACCGTCTTTTTAAGCGCCATGCGCCATCACGCGGCCCATTTGCGCGCCAAAGATTGGCACGTCATTTACAGTGAATTGGATGACGCGAACAACACCGGCACATTGGCGGGAGAACTCGAAAAAGCCATACGCGCCACTTGCCCCGAGCGTTTGATCATGACCGCCCCTGGGGAGTGGCGAGTACTGCAGAACCTGCGGGCTGTAGCGCGTGCGCACAAGCTTCATCTGGAGATCCGCGACGACACACACTTCTTCAGCACGGTTCGGGATTTTTCTGAACATGCAGCAAATCGCAAGTCTCTGCGGATGGAGTTTTTCTACCGTGAAATGCGTCAAAAGACAGGCATCTTGATGGAAGGCCCGAAGCCTGCGGGAGGTCAATGGAACTTTGATGCAGACAACCGCGGCAGCTTTGGCAAACAAGGCCCTGGACTGTTGCCGCCACCCACGCGGTTTGAACCCGATGCCATCACCTGGGATGTGATCGCACTGGTCAAGCGGCGATTTGCGCACCAGCCGGGCTCTGTCGAGACCTTTGGCTGGCCCGTCACGCGCGGACAAGCTTTGCAAGCGCTCCATGAGTTCATCACCCACAGACTGCCCAGTTTCGGTCTGTACCAGGACGCCATGTGGGAAGGCGAAGTTTGGCTCTACCACTCACACCTCTCCAGTGCATTGAATCTGAAACTGCTCGATCCCAGAGAAGTTGTCTCTGCCGCAGAGGAGGCCTTCCGTCTCGGACAAGCGCCACTTCAAGCCGTCGAAGGCTTTGTCCGGCAGATCCTGGGCTGGCGTGAATACGTCAGGGGCATCTATTGGACCCAGATGCCAGCGTATGTCGAGCTCAACAGCGCGCAGGCGCAGGCGCCTCTTCCCGATTTTTACTGGACGGGGCAAACCGACATGGCCTGTCTTCGCGACGCCATCCGGCAAACACTGGCACACGGGTATGCACACCACATCCAGCGCTTGATGGTCACGGGGCTTTATGCATTGCTGCTGGGTGTCCAACCCAAGGCGGTACACGCGTGGTACCTGGGCGTTTATGTGGATGCGGTTGAATGGGTCGAACTGCCCAACACCCTGGGCATGAGCCAGTTTGCCGACGGTGGCCTCATGGCCAGCAAACCCTACATTGCCAGCGGCAAGTACATCGACCGCATGAGCAACCACTGCAAGACATGTCGCTTCAATCCCGCCGAATCAACCGGTGCATCCGCCTGCCCCTTCACTACTTTGTATTGGGACTACCTGATGCGACATGCCGAAACACTGGCGAAGAATCCGCGCATGTCCATGCAACTGAAAAACCTCAGCAGACTCAGTGCAGATCAAAGGCAAGCCATCTCATCACAGGCGCAAAGCCACCGATCCGCTGATGTCACGGCTCGCATCAACGCCGACGTGCAAAAAGTGCTTACCGATTCCGAGATCAAGACCCGCTAGAACACCTTTGCGTTTGAAACTTTGAACGGGGCAGCAGAGAAACTCCGCAAGCAAGCTGGTTTCACGCAAAAAGCCAGCCTTGAATAAACAAGGCATGAACACCAAAGAAAAAACCCCTGCAAATTAACATTTACAGGGGCTTATCTTTTGGCGGAGTGGACGGGACTCGAACCCGCGACCCCCGGCGTGACAGGCCGGTATTCTAACCAACTGAACTACCACTCCTGGTAGATAGCTTTGCTTCAACTTGAGTTGAAGCCAAGTGCTACAAACTTGGCGACCCTACGGGGATTCGAACCCCGGTACTCACCGTGAAAGGGTGATGTCCTAGGCCTCTAGACGATAGGGTCATAACCTGGACTGATTCTTGCGAATCTTCTCGACACTTTGGTGGAGGTAAGCGGGATCGAACCGCTGACCTCTTGCATGCCATGCAAGCGCTCTCCCAGCTGAGCTATACCCCCTTTGGTACAACGTTTTGCATTGCTGCTTTTCGTTATGCCTCGTTGGTGTCGAGACTTGAATTATAGACAGGTTTTTAGGCGTTTTGCAAACTGGCGAGAATTTTTTCGCGTTGACTCAAAGAAAGTACAGCATCCAGCGATGGCGTCTGTGCCGTGCCCATCACCAGAACCCGCACCGGCATGGCAATCTGGGGCATTTTGAGGCCCGTTGCCGTCAAGACCTCCTTGATCGCAGCAGAGATCGAAGCCTTATCCCAAGCGCAGACTGCCAGCTTTTCAGACAACAAGGCTAGCGCTGGTTTGACCGCCTCGGTCACATGCTGGACCTTTTCTTCGGGGTTGGGCACCACATCTGTGTAAAAGGCGCTGACCCACTTGGCCAACACCACCAAGGTGTCGCAACGGTCTTTGAACAAACCGCAAATGGCGGTCAGGCGTTCATCGGCCGTCACACCCAGTTTGGCCAGGAAAGGTTGAACTTTGACGGCCAGTGCGGCATCGTCCATGGCCTTGAGGTGCTGGGCATTGACCCAAGCCAGCTTGGCCGCGTCCCACTGCGCGGGGCTCTTGGACAAATGCGTGCCATCGAACCATTGCACCATCTGATCCAGACTGAACAACTCATCGTCGCCATGGCTCCAGCCCAAACGAGCCAGGTAGTTGTTCATGGCTTCAGGCAGGTAACCGGCTTCGTCGTAGTTGGACACCGCCACCGCGCCACGGCGCTTGGACAGTTTCTGACCGTCGTCGCCCAAAATAACAGGCAAGTGACCGAACTGCGGCAAGGCAGCGCCCAAGGCACGGTACATGTTGATCTGCCAGGGGGTGTTGTTGATGTGCTCATCGCCCCGGAACACATGGCTGATGGCCATGTCCCAATCGTCAATCACCACCGCAAAGTTGTAGGTGGGCACACCCAAGGTGCCCTCTGGTGCGCCCTCTTCAGGGGCACGCTGGATGATCAGGTCGTCGATCTCGGTGTTGCTGATGCTGATCGGGCCTTTGACCAGGTCATCCCAAGTCACCACGCCGTCCACCGGATTGGCAAAACGGATCACCGGTTTGACGCCCGCAGGAATGGGCGGCAAGACCTTGCCCGGCGCGGGACGCCAGGTGCGGTCGTACAAACGCTTTTCGCCACGCGCTTCCTGCGCGGCTTTCATGGCCTCCAGATCTTCCGGTGTGCAGTAGCAGCGGTAAGCCGTGCCCGCAGCCAGCATCTGGTCGATCACGGCCTGATAGCGGTCCAGGCGCTGCATTTGGTAAATCGGGCCTTCGTCGTAATTCAGGCCCAGCCAGTGCATGGACTCCAGAATCTGATCGACCGAATCTTGCGTGGAGCGGGCCACATCGGTGTCTTCAATGCGCAGCACAAACTCACCGCCATGGTGGCGGGCGTAGGCCCAGGAATACAAAGCGGTGCGGGCGGTGCCCAAATGCAGAAACCCCGTGGGAGACGGGGCGATGCGTGTGCGGATTTTCGTCATGGTTTCAACTCAAAAAGGGCCCCGTCGGGGCCCTGAATCAACATCAAAGGGTTTCAAGACCTCGGGCCAGATCGGCCTGCATATCGGCCAGATGTTCCAGGCCCACCGCCACGCGGATCAGGCCTTGCGTGATACCCGCCGCTTGGCGCTGGTCTTCGCTGAGCTTGCCGTGCGATGTGCTGGCCGGGTGCGTGAGCAAGGTCTTGGTGTCACCCAGATTGGTACACAGCGACAGCGTTTTCAAACTGTCGAGCACATGGAACGCGCGGGCGCGGGCCGTTGGCGGGTCGCCCGCTTTCACGTCAAAGGACAACACAGCGCCGCCCATGCCGGACATCTGCTGCATCGACAAAGCGTGCTGCGGATGGCTCTCAAGACCGGGGTAATACACACGCGCCACAGCAGGGTGGTTTTGCAACCACAGCGCCAGCTCGTGCGCCCGCGCGCTTTGTGCACGCATGCGGATGTCCAGCGTCTCCAGCCCCTTGAGCACCACCCAGGCGTTGAAAGGCGAGAGCACCATGCCGCCGTTTTTCATCACGGGCAGGAACTTGTCCTTGACCATCTTGTCGCTCGCGCACAAGGCGCCCGCCATGACACGGCCCTGGCCGTCCAGGTATTTGGTGCCCGAGTGCATGACGATGTCGGCGCCCATGGCCATGGGGCGCTGCAAGATGGGCGTGGCAAAACAGTTGTCCACGGCCAGCAAGGCCCCTGCGTTGTGCGCCAACTCGGCCAAGGCGGCAATGTCGCAGACCTCGGTCAATGGGTTGGTCGGCGTCTCGGCAAACAGGATTTTGGTGTTGGGGCGGATCGCGGCTTTCCAGGCGGCCAGATCGGTCTGCGGCACGGTGGTCGATTCCACGCCAAAGCGCGCGAACTCGGAGCCGATCAACTTGATGGTCGAGCCGAACATCGACTGCGAATAGACCACATGGTCGCCCGATTTGAGCAAGCTGAACAGCATCAGCATCACGGCCGACATGCCCGACGAAGTGGCCAGACAGGCCTCACTGCCCTCGAGCGCTGCCAAACGCATCTCGAAGCTGCTGACCGTGGGGTTGCCCGATCGGCCATAGGTGTAGCCGTCTTCTTCGCCGGCAAAGCGGCGTGCCGAGGCTTCTGCCGAGGGCTGCACATAACCACTGGTCAGGTAGAGGGCTTCGGAGTTTTCGCCGTATTGGCTGGGGGGCACGGCGGCACGCACCGCCAAAGTTTCAAGGTGCAAATCGTCAAATTGCGAACGGTCAACCATGTTTCACCTCACTCACTGGCATTGGGCAAAGCCAGACGGGAATTGTCTTCAGCGCCCTCTTGCGCTTGCGGGCGAGATTCGTTCAAACGGCTGATGTCATCCGCCGAGATATCGCCTGTGACATAAATGCCGTCAAAGCACGAGGCGTCGAACGCAGACAAAGCGCCAGCATCGGACACACGGGCCTGCGCCACGGCCGTTTTCATGGCGTCCACGTCCTGATAAATCAGCGCATCGCAACCGACGATCTGACGGATTTCTTCAATGCTGCGGCCATGCGCAACCAGCTCTTCCTTGGTCGGCATGTCAATGCCATACACATTGGGATAACGCACAGGTGGCGCTGCACTGGCCATATAGACCTTGTTGGCTCCGGCATCACGTGCCATCTGCACGATCTCACGGCTGGTGGTGCCGCGCACGATGGAGTCGTCCACCAACAGCACATTGCGGCCCTTGAATTCGCTCACGATCACGTTGAGCTTTTGGCGCACCGACTTCTTGCGCACCGACTGACCCGGCATGATGAAAGTGCGGCCCACGTAACGGTTTTTGACAAAGCCCTCACGGTAAGGGATGCCCAGCAAATGCGCCAATTGCGTGGCGCTGGGGCGGCTCGACTCGGGGATCGGGATCACCACATCGATGTCGCTCGGAGGCACTGTCGAGATCACGCGCTTGGCGAGCGTCTCACCCAGATTCAAACGCGCCTGGTACACCGAAATGCCGTCCATGGTCGAGTCCGGACGGGCCAGATACACGTATTCAAAAATGCAGGGGTTCAGCTGCGACTTGTCTGCGCACATCTGGCTGTGCAGCTGACCTTGCAGATCCACAAAAATGGCTTCACCCGGCGCCACATCGCGCTCGAACTGGTGCATCGTGCCATCCAAGGCGACCGACTCACTGGCCAGCATGATGGTTCCATCGGCACTGCGACCCATGCACAGCGGGCGAATGCCGTGCGGGTCACGAAAAGCCAGCAAACCGTGGCCCGCGATCAGCGCAATCACGGCGTAAGAGCCTTTGACGCGGCGGTTCACGCCACGCACGGCTTCAAACACGTCTTGCGGTTTGAGCGGCAAACCACGGGTGGTTTTTTCCAGCTCATGTGCCAGCACGTTGAGCAACACTTCCGAATCGCTCTCGGTGTTGATGTGGCGGTGGTCGTTGGAGAACAACTCGGCCTTGAGCGCGTGGGCATTGGTCAAGTTGCCGTTGTGCACCAGCACCAGGCCAAACGGGGCGTTCACATAAAAAGGCTGCGCTTCTTCTTCGCTGAAGGCATTGCCGGCAGTCGGATAACGCACCTGACCCAAGCCGCAATTGCCGGGCAGCGCACGCATGTTGCGGGTACGGAACACATCACGCACCATGCCTTTGGCCTTGTGCATGAAGAACTTGCGATCGAGTTGCGTGACGATGCCCGCCGCATCCTGACCACGGTGCTGCAAGAGCAACAAGGCGTCATAAATCAGCTGATTGACCGGTGCGCTGCTTGCAACGCCAACTATTCCACACATAAGTACTTCCGTTAAATATCAAACATGCCCGAAGCGGATCAGGGCAAAAACTTCACAATAGATTCAGGCATCAAAGACTTCAGGCCCTGGATCGTCATGTCCAGCCAAACCGGCCCTTTGGCGGTTTGCCACCAATCGTTGGCCGACAAGCCAGTCAACTGCAAAACCACGGTGAGCGCCAAAAGCAGCACCACACCCCGGGCCAGGCCAAAAGCGCCGCCCAAGACGCGGTCTACAGGGCGCAGTCCCACCGATTCGATCACCTTCTTGATCAGCCAGGACAAAAACGCCGACACAAACAAACTGGCCACAAACACGACCACATAACCCACCGCATATTGCACCGAAGCAGCCGCCCCCTGCACAAAAGGTATCCAGGCGATCACATCGGTCGCCAGCCACTGCGCCAAAAAGAAAGCGGCCACCCAACCGGCCAGTGACAACACCTCATAAACCAGGCCGCGCCAGAGTCCCACCACCATGGAGGCGCAGAGCACCCCCAGCAAAATCCAGTCGGTGGTGGAGACCGTCATTTCAGATCTTCAAGACGGCGGGAGACAAATCGAGCTTGCGGATGCGCGCAGCGGCTTTGTCGGCTTCATCGCGGCTGTCATAAGGCCCCACACGCACGCGCGTTGTAGGCTTGCCGTCCTTGCCTTCCACCACCTGGGTATAGGTTTTGAAACCGCTTTTTTCAAGCTTCTGACGGACTTCGCGCAATTTGCCAGCATCGCTGAAAGCGCCCACCTGAATGATCACGCGCTCTGAAGAAGCGGATTTACCTTCCAGCAAAGCCTTGGCCTTATCAGCATCGACTTTGGACTTGCTCTTGGCCTTGGCTTCTGCATCGGCCTTGTCTTTGGCTGCTTGCAGCGCCTTGGCATCGTCCTTGGCGTGACCTGCATCGGCTTTTTCTTTGGGCTTGTCCGCCTGTTTTTCTTTGGGCTTTTCAACCGGCTCTGGCTTGGTCTCCTGCACAGCCACCGCAGCCGGCGCAGAAGGGGGAACCACCTCTTCGCGTGGGTCAAGGCCCGCTTGGGTCGACAATGTCTCCGGCGCGATCTTCCAGGGCTTGGCTGGTGCTTGCGCCGCAGGCACTGGTGCAGATGCCGTCAGCGGGGCCACGGCCTGACGATCCGGGATCACGATGGGGGTGTCCACGGCCACGGGTCGAGGCTGAGTATCAAAGACCAAAGGAAAACCCACCACCGCGATCAAGACCAGCACCACGGCACCGATCAGGCGGTAACGCGCACGGCGACGCACGACTTCGATGTTTTCATTGGGGCCCGAGGCAAGGGCTTCGACCGAAGCGTTGCGACCGGGAAAACGGAACTTGAAAAAGGCCATGGCGAGTGCTCAGGGGCTGAGGTGTTTGGCTTGCAGGCGCGGTATGCCGTCTTGCAACACGCCACCCACGGTGTAGAAGGAGCCAAAGACCACGATTCTATCAGCCGGGTCTGCGGCTTCGATGGCCACTTGCAGGGCCGACATCGGGTCCGGATGGGTGCTCGACACCACATCCTTGCGGGTGTTTTGCGCGGTCCACGCCTGCTGCAAATTGGCCGCTTTGGCTGCCCTGGGTACAGGCAAATCGGTGAAATACCAGCGGTCGATCAAGGGATTGACCCGCTGCAACATGGGCAGCAAATCCTTGTCGGCCATGGCGCCCAGCACCGCGTGGGTGGTCGGGTAAAAGCCCATGGCATCCAGGTTCGCGGCCAAAGCCGCCACCGAATGCGGGTTGTGTGCCACATCCAGCACCAAAACCGGCTCACCCGGGATGATCTGAAAGCGCCCGGGCAACTCGACCATGGCCAAACCATTGCGCACCGCCTGCGCCGTCACCGGGATGCGCGGGCGCAAAGCGTCCAAGGCCGCCAGCACGCCCGAAGCATTGACCAACTGGTTGGCCCCCCGCAAGGCGGGATAGGCCATCCCGGCATAACGACGACCTCGCCCAGCCCAAGCCCACTGCTGCTTGTCACCCGAAAAGTTGAAGTCCTGACCAAAACGCCAAAGGTCTGCCCCGATGGCCGCAGCATGATCGATCACGCTTTGCGGTGGCACCGGGTCGCTCACGATGACAGGACGACCGGCACGCATGATGCCGGCCTTTTCAAAGCCGATGCTTTCGCGGTCCTTGCCCAAAATGGCGGTGTGGTCGATGTCGATGCTGGTGATCACGGCGCAGTCGGCGTCGATGATATTGACCGCGTCCAGACGGCCGCCCAAACCCACTTCCAAAATGGCCACATCCAGATTCGACTGGGCCATCAGGTGCAAGATGGCCAAAGTGCTGAATTCGAAATAAGTCAGGCTCACATCGCCCCGTACCGCCTCGACGGCGGCAAAAGCCTCGGCAAACTGCGCAGCACTGGCAGACTCGCCATGCAGACGGCAGCGCTCTTCAAAATGCACCAGATGCGGCGAGGTGTACACCCCCGTGCGGTAACCGGCCTCCAGCAAGATGGCCTCCAGCATGGCGCAGGTCGACCCTTTGCCATTGGTTCCGGCCACAGTGATGACCGGGCAGTCAAAGCGCAAAGCCATGCGGTCGGCCACGGTTTTCACCCGGTCCAGGCCCATGTCAATGGCCACCGGGTGTAGCTGCTCGCACCAGTCGAGCCATTCCTGTAGAGTCTTCATAGGCGGCGATTGTCGCCCACTCCCGATACTTTCACCGGCTCACATCCCCCATGAACCTCATTGTTTACGGTATTCCGAACTGCGACAGCGTCAAGAAAGCCCGCACCTGGCTGAGCGACCA
>JACCDU010393366.1_pt1 | contig 41385 bp, 37 predicted proteins | sample 7446081 | NCBI WGS metagenome assembly JACCDU01 (sample SAMN15323447, study PRJNA562643) | freshwater metagenome | isolation source: river surface water | place: USA:Blue River Watershed | collected 2017-08-17
CCATATTCTTATAAGGAATCTGGTAGATATCTGCCTTATCATCGTGAGAACCAGGAAGAAATCCGATTTCACGAGTAGCAACTAAAGAACGAACAATATAAACTTTTTCGTAAGGACTTCTTTCATTTAATACATCTTGAATAGCATTGTAAAGTGTGATAAAAGTCTTACCAGTTCCAGCACATCCATAAGCAACAAGGTGTTTTTGGTCTTTATAAGAGTCAAATAACTTTCTTTGATTATCAGTAAGTGGTTCAATATCTACAAGATATTCTGCACTCAGTGGTTTTCTACGCTTCATTTGACGGGTTGTTAAACCAACTCCAATTGGTTGGTCGTTCGTCCTTTTTCTTCTTGCCATATTAGAGTTTTTTTACAGTTGATTTTGGTGCTTTTGATGCTTTTTCTAGAACCTCATTCCATCCTGGATTGCGATTAATCAGTTTATCCCTCCATTCACCCACCTCACCTGGAGAAGGGCAAGTCGAAGGATCAGACCAATCGCGGATCCAGTCTTCATTGTCTTTTTTCCACTGGTCCCAGTCGTGGATACTCATTTCCACTTCTTTCTGTTCACCAGTTTTTGTATTCACTACAGGATATGTTGCCATTGTTATAAAATCAAGATAAATTTATTTATTATGGACTCAAACGAGCACGATGTAATCTTTTTTCTTCATAATACTTCCAAACATTAGGTGCCCATTTTTGAAGTTCTGGAACCATCGCGTCACAAAGTGCTTGAATTTCAATCTGAGCATCAAGTTTAGAACGAAGATCCATAAAGTGAAGAACAGAACGCAAATTGAAAGAAACTACAAAGTTCTGACGAATTGCCTGGGGGAGATAATCACGAATATGCTCTTCACACATACCTTGCTCATAATACTCAGCATACTCCTCACACTCACTCAGAATGCGCTCTAACTTGCGTTGACGATGCTCTTGGGTCCATTCATACTTCTTACCCTTACGATTGGTATAGAACCCCTCAGGACGCACATAGAAGACTTCTTCAACATCAAGTTCACGATTAGCAACCTTCACAACTCTTTTTCCAGTATATCGTTGCGATTGAACATCCCAAGAAGTTCCAATACGATGAGTTCTTGCCTGAACAATTACATTATGAACAAATCCAGAAACTGAAAAGGTAATACCAGGATGTTCAATTGGACCCCAATGTCCTCGCTCATTTGCTAAAAGTTGTTCAACAATCCATTCACCACATTCTGTTGGTGATGGAACTTTAACTTCGTGAATAGGAATCTCCGAATAATCACCCTTTCCTGCTTGCCAAATAACCTGCTCTGGAATTGGATAGCATTGGAGTTTTACAACTTGAAGTCTCTTATCAAGTTCAAGAAGATCTTTTGCTTTAATGGGTTTCATTTCTTTCCAAATCCTTTTGATGTTTTTGCTTCGAGTTCTGCGAGTTCTTCTTTCAGTGCTCGCAGTTGTTGTTTCATTTCTATAATTTTTTCTTCAGTATAAAGATGCTCTTGCTTTACAAGGCGCTCAAGCAACTTTATCAGTTTTCGTGCTCTATCAGTCATCTAAATCAGAATCCTCAAAAATTTCGTCGTAATCTAAAATTGGCCTTTTTCTCACATCTGGTTCTGTGTATTTGTAAGCAGATACATCAGAATAAATTTCTGCTTTCAGAGAATCAACCAACAGTTCAAGATTACGGACTATAAGTTTTAGTTTGTCCTTGTCCATAAGATACCATTCTCTTCGTCAATTTTACCATAAAAAAAGGAGGGGATCAACCCTCCTTTTATTTTACTTATAAATCCACTGAATGTACAGGGATAAAAGAGTAATGAAAGTAGCAGATGCCACTGTAATTTGTGCGATGATTAACATCACTTTGCTCCTGCGTTTACAAGCAGTGCCTGGTGACGACGATTCTCTTTTTGCTTTTGTTCTTTGATGAGTTGAAGCACGTTGAGTTTTTTCATCACTTATGCCCCTCTTTTACAAACTTAACACCACGATAGGTTTCGTTGTATTGTTGAGGTTGTTGCATCATTTGTTGTTGATACTCAAGACGCTTTTGAGTATCATACTCTACGCCTCTGTAAATAACTTTTGACATTAGGGTTCTCCTTAGTTTTTTAGGTTAAAGAGCGTTCCTTCAGTCGGCGTTTCCGTCCTTTATGGGGATGAACGATAATGCGTTCCGCGTCGGCTTACTTCCGTCTGGTTTTCCAGATGAACGTAAGGTCATTATAGACCTTTTCAGATTATATAGCAATTTTATAGTGTATAAAATGCTACAATTTTATAAAATCTTAAGAGTCAAAAAAATTGCCGGGATTTTTTCCCAGCATTCGGTAAATCACTTTCGCTTTTTCTTTTCGGGGGACTTATAACCCCAGAGTTTTGGATTGACTCGCCCATATCCAAAGTCAATACTCTTTAGATTATTACGAAACTTATCCCAGTACATATCAAAAAGTTTTGATCTCGTACCTCTAGTTAAATCAAAACACATCTTTTCATCAACAAAATACTTTACAATGTAAGCATCGTTGGGTGCATCTTTCGTGCAGACTTCAGCATACGAACCATTTTCAATCATGATGTCACAACCGTATCGTGACTTACAGGTTTCTTTTTCTGCTGGTGTCCAATGATCCATATGCTTTTCCGTATTTTGTGGTGTTTGAATTACATCACGAACTTGACTCACGAACGACCTCCCCATTGAATATCAGGATATGCTTCAGAAATAATTTCTTTTGTAATTTTATATTTGGTTTGAAGTTTCTTATCTTTTACAAGGCAAATAATTTCTGCTTCAAGAGGATGAAGACCTTGAAGAAGATTAATAAACATCGTCTCTCTACGCATTGAACTGAGACCGTCATTACCACCCTTCACGAAATTATAAAATTTATCATATTCTTTACGAATTGAAGAGAATCCTTGATCCTGAGAACCTAAAGAATTAGATCCAAGTTCTCCCATTTTTTCTACAGCATCTGAAATTTTTTCACTTAGAGTTCCCTTAAATGAATCCATTTCATCTACACCAGCATAAGGAACATCTCCAGGAGGAAGCATAGAAACTACAGATTCATCAAAGTTCCAAATAAAAATTGCTTTGAGGCATGGATGTTCAAACTTTTTTAATGCTTCAATTTTTTTAGCGTTAGTTCTTTGTTTTGTAACAACATTCAAAATTTCAAAAACAAAAGGATTAGAGGGAAGATCTGGAATTTGTACCTCTGCAACCTTTGGTTTTGCTGTAGTTTTTTTTGTAGTTGTTTTTGCTTTCGTAGTCGTAGTCATAGTTTTACAAGATATTGAATACTATTAGTGATATTTATTTTGATATTATTCTTCGTCTTCTACATCTTCCATTTCAAAATCATCATCAAAGTATCCCGGTTCAAATCTAACAGATACAATCTCTTCATCAATCAAATCACCATCTTTGTTATAAAACTCTGGATGATATGCAATTTGTTTTGGGCCTTCTTGATGAGTCATCATATATTCTCTAGCAACCCAACCAATTACAAGTCCCACTATAAGAAACAATATGGTTAGAAATGAACCTAGGACTAAACTAACTGCTAACATTTCTTTTTCTCCGGGAAACTACTTTTTTCTTCCTTGATTTTAAGGAAAATTCAAAATAGATAGTTACTTCCCGATTCAGAAAGCAAACTATCTTCTCAAAAATGAGATGGAATGGTTGAGTCTGCTTTCTTTTTCCTCCATTAAGAATAAGTTCAACACCACGATTCCTGTGGTTAGAGTTATTTATGTTTGTATCAGACAATTTGTTTCTCTTTCAAGAATTTTACAGTGTCAGTACATCCACCCAATTTTTGATTATCACAGATAACTTGAGGGAATGTAGTTCCTTCACCAAACTCAGCATAAAATTCGTCTTTGGTGAAGTGCTCATTAAGATTATACACCACAAAGTTACTTCCCGTCAACTCTAATACTTGTTTGACTTTGTAACAATATGGGCAATTGTCTTTAGAATAAACAGTAAAGTTCATATTTTTATTAAGTAAGATATTAAGTAAGTATATTTAATTTATATTAAAAGATAATGTACATTTTCACCAATTTCAACAACCTTTGATTTAATTATTAAAGGTAAAGTAGATAATAAACTGCCCAAGATAAGTATGTTTCCAGTATTCTCTAAATCCATAGAGATAATTATTATCAAAGATTTGCTCAGTAATTTCCTTGCCACTTCTTTCATAAACACGAAGTAAATTACATTTGTTGAGATATAAATCTCTAAATTCAATAAACCTTTCTATAGCATCCTTATGGTCATTAATGTGCCATTCGCCGGCACAATGTCCAACATTATTAATAATAAAATCATAATTTTCTTTAGTGAAAATAGAGTATTCCCCACCTTCACAATCAAACTTCAAGAAATCAATTCTGGTAATGTTATTTCTTTCAATAATTTTTTTGAATGTTGTTGTGGGATATTCATTGCCATCATTTCCATAGATATAAACTCCCCTGTCTGCAATAACAACACTATCACTTTCAAAATCAGAGATCGCTCTGTTAATAAATGTCACTGGACCATGACCAACATTTTTTTTCAAAGAATGAATAATAGTATTGGAAGGTTCAATACAATAAATTTTCTTTGGTTTTTTACCTAGAATTGAATAAGTAAAGGAACCGCAGTTTGCACCAGCATCAACCACAACATCACCCAGTTTTACTTGGCAATGTTTTTCATATGTCCTTTCAATAAAATTCTCCTTTGAGAACATTTCTACATATTCTGGATCTGTATTCCCCCAATCAAAATTTGGAGGAACTAAAAGATTCGGAAAATGTTTCTGAAGATTATCTAAAACTTTATTATGATACTCTTCTTGCATACGATAGTTCTCATGTAAATCTTTGAAGATTAATCCAGACTCAATATTTTTACCCCACCACCAACCAGAAACTGCTTTTTCATAAAGAAGAGTATATTCTCCAACATATCCAATATCATTCCTAAGTGGTGGCAAATCTTTTTCGGTCAAAGTCAAACCTTGAGTTGCTGCCATATAAGCATCAGTCCACTGCTCTCTCTTACTATGAAACTTAGCGAGAAGATAATATGCCTCTGGGCGATTTGGAAGTTCGTGTATTGCATGTTGAAGTAGAGTACGGGCAGTCATATCACGAGTTCCTTGTGTTTCATAACAAAGGTGAGACCATAACAGTGCCTCATATGCAAGAGTAGGATCCTCTGCCCGTTCGGCACATCTCAAAAAGTATGAAAGTGCTGGTGCAGAGTGACTTTGATTCCAATACCAAACACCAAGTTTAAAATTGTTCTCAGCATTTTCAGAATCATTTACATATTCTGAAAGAAGACACTCAATCTGATTCATTGTAAAATCTTGAGGTTCTTCTTTTTTCACAATTGTAAAAGATTTATTTTTGTTTTTCCAGTAATTTAAAACAGTTTCTCTTGCTTCATAATGACCCCTTTTCTGATTATTAACAACTTCATTATCTTCTTCGGGAGAAAATGTAGTGCTGAACCTAACATCTTCTACGAATAAGGGAACACTATAGCACACATCTTCTAATGTTTCAAATAAAACATTTTCTAAAAGAGGGATTAAAACATTTCTAGATCCAGGAAGTTCTAAATGAAATCTTTTTTCTCCAAGGCAATAGTTTTCAACTAATGTTTTTGCATAATTTCTTGTAATAATATATGCAGTTCCTGCCCAGTCATTCCAAAGTCTTTTATGTATATCAAAAGTCTCAAAATTTTCCTGAATGATAAGAAGTTGAACACGGCAAGCATCTTCAGGAATAGTCTCGATAAATTCTTCCCAAGTGAAGTCCCAGTATTGGACAGTTTCAAGACTTAAATCATCTTCACAGAAGAAAGCATAATCTTCATCTGTTTCTTCATACCATTTTCTGATTGCTTTGAGGTGAGAAACTACACATCCAATTGTTCCACCATTCATTTGGTCCAAAAACTTTCCGGTGATTTCATCATCAGACTCGCTATATCTTTTAGATAAAATTGCCGTTGGCGTAATACCATATTCAGCAAACTGTCTTTCCAAATTTTCTTGACGGTCTTTAGATTCTTCTAATGAGACGTAATATACTGAAGGAAAATTCTCAAGTTTATTATTCATTACCTTATTTGCATAATAGTTTTGATCATCAATTTGTTGCACATTCCACTGAGTTTGAGGTCTTACATAATATTCATTTGTGAGTAGTGCTATCTTTTTATTTTCCTCAATGTGCTTTTGAGTTAATAAGTATTCAGCATTCCATTTTCTTTCTTCTTCCGTATTTCCCCCCATATTATACATAAGTTCATTTATATGAAGAGGGTTGTATCCCTCAAAATTTTCTATTCTTTTTGTATCTGGGTGTGGAATGTGTAAAACATCGTAATTGAAATCAAGTTTTTTTTCTGTCAGACCAAGAACACGAAGACGATGAAATATATCATTATCTTCATAGGCATAATACTTTCCAAGATTCTCATTATATCCACCAATCTTAATAAAGTTATGCCGAGAAACAAACAGGAGTCCCGTTAAATATTTAAAAATTGGATTATATGAGTTTAAATATTCACGTATTTCACCTAGACTCATACTATTTTTATTAATAGTATATTTTTCCCCATCAAAGTATTCATAAGTTTTACTCAAACTATGATTACCAGAAAGAAAACTGTTTTCATCTATAGAATAAGTATCAAAGAAGTTATAGTAAGGACTAAAGACATAATCACAGTCAACCTTAAGAATATAATCACCAGTAGCAATACTTGCTGCTAAGTTAAGTGGTTGTGGTTGATTAAAATACTTTTGATCTTGTACAGTAATTACTTTGATTCTAGAATCTAATTTTGTGAGTGAAGAAAGAGACTCATCAGAACTCCAATCAACAATAATAATCTCAGTAATTTCTTTTTTCAACAACCAAGAAGTTAGTGCAATTTGTAAAGGTTCGTTTCTATTTTTACAAGCACAAATTAATGAAATTTTATTATTTGTTTTCATATAAATTTTATTTGTTTTCATGCAAATTGTTTTATATATCTGTTCATTTACCCACAGTTTTTCTCTTCCAGAAGTTAAAACTTCTCTATACCCATATTTACTTAACAAGTTACAAATTAGTTCCACAGAAGGTATAGTATTGTCTGAAAGACCATATTCAAATTGAATAAAAGATATTCTTTTTTCTTCAAGAAGCGTTGTTGAACCTGAAAGTATTTTATATTCTGCTCCTTCTGTATCAATTTTTAAATAATCAATATGCTCCAAGTTTAATTCATAACTTAATGCATCTAATGTTTTACATTCAACTTCTTTAGTTTTAACATCATATTGATTAAAAGATTCTTGTTTATAAAAACTAGAAATAACATGATGAACTCCAGGAAAAAATATTGTTTCAAAACAATTTCTATCAGATAAACCTATTTTCAATAAATCAACCCTAGGATCATTTTTCCATTTTTTTTCATAAGATTTCCAATGTAAAGGTTCTATGCCAATACATTTTGCTTTAGGCAAACTTTTTAATACAAGAAAAGTAAAGTCATCATTCCAGTTTTCAATCCATTCCGCATAGTTCATTTCTACTATCGGATCGATATTACAACCAACATCGATTACTATCGAATTTGTGGGTAAATATGGGAGTGCAAAATTAATACAATTTCTATAATCTAAACTCATTTATTTTGCCACCATTAAAATAATTTTATCATTATTAAAGTTTCCCAATTCAGTATTTTCATGGTCAAATTCAATAAATGAAATGCTATCAAAAAATTTATCATGACCATATTGTACAATCTCTGTTATATAATCTATATTTGGGATATTTTTATCAATATCTTCAATAATCAAAAGAGATCCAGTTTTCAAATAATTAGTAGATAAACGAATTACTCTTATTTGATCCCAAAAAAAATGACTAGCATCGTCAAGTAATATATCAAATTTTATTTTACAATTTAAGAATGCCTTTTGAATAGATTCTTCATATGATGTATGCATATAATCGTATACAACATCTTTTAAATTATCTTGTTTTGCTTTTTCTATAATTTCAATGTTTCCATCCCAAGCATATATTTTTGCATTTGAAAAATATTCTCTCCACATTTTAATTGAGGAATTTTGAGCAATTCCAATTTCTCCAAAATTAATTTTTTGATTTTTTAAAAAGGAAAACAATATGGAGTAAAAGGAAGTATATGAATGCCTATAATCTTCATTATAATAATTTTTAGTTAAATGACTATAGACTGGGGATTTATCAGTACCATATTTTGCCCCGATTTCACATAAATCTGTTACGCTACTATTACAATTTACATGATAAGTATTAATTCTCATAAATTTAACCTAATTCCTTATCAAAAATAAAATCATTTACCAATTGCTGATTAACTCTCAACAGATATGCAGCATTATCTTGAAATCCGAAAGTAATCAAAAAGTCATCTTTGTACTCACATAGTCCAACAGCAAATTCAATATTTGCTCCCATAAAAGAAAACTGTTTTGATACTTTTACAATATCCCAGTTCTTATCCCAAACTACAAAACGATGGCGATAGATTCCATCTTTTCTTCCTGCTACACTCTTTGTCAAATACGTTTCATGTGTTATGCACATGCGATACTCGCCAAGAGGAATAACCTGAGAACCTCCACGAAGGTCTACACAACCAAGGTCTCTCCAGTTCTTAACACATACTTGTTTACAGGTTTGAGTTTCTGGATCTACTTTAACAATTTCAGTGCCATTAGTCCATTTTACATAATGATATGGCATATCGAGAATGGGCATCCAGTTCTTTTCACAGTATGCGTTCTTATCAACTGGTGTAGGAATGCGGAACTGTGAAATTTCTTTTACAGATGAATCAGTAATTTCAATCTCAGAAAGTTCCATACGGCCTGTACCAATCGTATCTAAATCTCTTCGTACTCCAGAAACATAAAGTTTCCCATTCCACCGAACAATTCTACAGTCCTCAAGACCTACAAATTCCCACAATTCTTTATCAGGAAAACTTGAAGTATCAATACGATGATACGATTTGATTCTCATATTCTCATCGAGTTCGCACATATAATTCCAGGTGCGAAGTTTCCAATCATTTTCCGGATGAATATAAACTAATGGACCCCACTGGTGTTCATATTTATTTTTTTCAGAATGATATAAGGTATAGTTGATGTTCCTTAGATTTACAAGAATTTTACCATTATCATTATAAACCGATGGATTGGTAATGGATGGTCCCTTGAGTTCTTCGTGAGGAAGAATTAAAGGATGAACAGATCCACCATTTTCTAATGCAAGTTTTACAAAGTTCATAAATTTAAAAAATTACAAAAATTTTTGTTAGTATCAGGAAATACTTACAATATGATTTTCACATGCAACAATGTCTTCCTCTAATATAGTAATTCGTTCTTGAATTTGAGTATATTCTTCTGCACCTTCTTCAAGATTGGTTAATTGACTTTGAAGTTGAATAAGAGATTCTTGATTTTGTTGAATTCTATTCTGATGTTGCTCAATGTCCCACTCTACACTATAAGGAGGTGGAACTGGATGAGTAATCGTTGCTTCAATTTCAAACTCTCCACCCTTCTCATCAATAAGTGCCTGGACTTCCTCCAAAGTATATCCAGTTTGATTATTAGAATCTGCAGTTAGATAATAAAGATGGTTCAAACATAAAGTCAGTGTTGTAGTTTCCATTAAAATTTCCTCCAAAGTTCTTTTGAAAATTGTATCCAGTCTTGTGTTCTGGTTTCCCAACTATAATATTTATTGCATACTTCTACTTGTTGAGTACTATCAAACTCACCATTGCGATATTCAGTAATCGTTCTCTTCAGTTCTCTGGTGAATCGCTCAATATGTTTTTGACGATCAGGAATAAAACCATAGTGTCTTGCAAACCCAAGACCAGTCTCAGGAAGTGCCGCAAGATTAGAAGAAAGCACAGAGCATCCAGCACACAATGCTTCAATCATGCAGATGCAAGAAGTTTCCATAAAATAAGTAGGATAAGCAAAAATGTGAGTATTCATTAGTTGCTCACGAATCTTGGAGTTATTTGTTCTTGTATGACGAACAACTCTCTTATCTTGATTTGCAAGTCTTAGGCAATAACGAAGAAACTCTTCTTCTTGTGGATTGATATGAGAATATTCGTAAGTTTGAAAACCTTGTTGGAATTGTTTCTTTCTCTCATCTGGATCTAATTCGTGAAAGATATGAAGTTCAAAATCTTCTTCTGGAATGAGTTTAATAGACTCAAGAAGAATATCCAATCCACGAATAGGATTTGAATGAAACATCAGTTGAAGTTTTCCTTCTGGTTTCTTATGAACTGGAAATGGTTGTGTAGCATTCTTAAGAACAAAACACTTCTCCATCGGCAGTTGTAGTCTTTCACCAAACCTCTCATACTGCCAGTTGGAAACAAAGACATATGCCTTGAAATGTTTTTGAAACTCTTTATCCAGAAGTCTTTCAATACCCTCTTCCATATGATGAGGATGTAACCAGACAATATTAGAACTATCGGGAGACAAAGTATTATCACCTGGAATAACTGCCCAGTGCCAGTCAGCAAGGTCTGGAGCAGCAGGAAGGACATAATCCTGCCAGGCACGACCCATAATCTCTGTACCTCCTACACCATCGGGATTCAATACTGCCTCTAGAAGAGGAGGCATATTGTTGTGTAGATATTCTGGTTTTGTAATTACTTCTTGTTCGCTCATTTCATAAAAGTCCTTTGAGAATATTTTTGTAATTAGACTTCTTAAGTCTTCTGGAAAGTTGTTAAAGTTGTACTTATTAAAGTTTTGATTTCTACCAAATAAATCTTTTTTTAATTCAATTGATTTTAATATATTTTCATCACTAATTATATCATCTTTATTGAACTCTTGATGGGCAAATGATTGTAACTTAGTTCTAATTCTTTCAGTATTTCCAATATAAGAAAAATGCCATCCAGCATTTTCAATATGAGGAAACTCATATGAATTATATCTTAAGAAATCACATCCTTTTTCTAAAGCATTTTGAATTGTAGTAAAAGTTGTTCCATTCCAAGAAGAATTATCAAAGGTACTAAAATTGTAATAAAACAATTCTTGATTTGCTTTTACAATAAAATCTTTTTCTAGATTTTGTTTTTTCAAATGTTGAATTATTTCTTTTCTTGGAATTTCATCAGCATCACTCACCATAAAGAAATCATCATTATCAAATTGATGAAGTGCTGATGAAATGTGTGCTCTTTGACCCCTTTCTAATTTCCAAAATCCAGATTCAAAATTACATTCATTCTTGTTTGAAAAATCGTAGTCACTAATATCTGGTTCATACTTAAGTCGAATAATTTTTCTTTTTATATCATCATCAAACTCATCAATAATCTCATCAAAATAATAAGGTTTTGAATTACCTGAATGTGTATAATTACATTCACTGATTACAAAATAATCAACAACATTCTTAAGATAATTTAATCGTAGTTTGAGAATGTCAAACTCATTAAAGAACAAAAAACTATCAATAACTTTCATTTATTTCTTCTCATAGACGTAACAATCATAACCAGCAAGCACGTTTTCATTTCCTAGTGTTTCTTTTACCGCACGATAAGCACTGCTTGCATTTGAATTATAATAATGATCTAGTTCATAACTATTTCCAGTTGGTCTCATACCCCAACTTGGAGGTTGAGGTGGAAAATAATAATCGTGCCCTGCAAGTACTCCACCTCTCTTTACTTTAGGCAACCAAGAAAGAATATCATCTTTAATGTCTTCGTATTCATGCGAACCATCAATGAAAACAAAATCTAGACTTTCATCTTCAAACTTTTTAACTGCTTCCATAGAAGTCATTTTCATATCCCGATAATAACCTTCAACTGGTTTCATATTGTCTTTAAAGATATTATAAAGATGTGGAAGTTCTGGATTGTTTTGATGTTCCACACTTCCTTCAAAAGTATCAATGCAATAAAAGTCAATCTGTTTTCCTGAATTAACAATCTCAACCGACATATAAGCAGATGATTTACCTTTCCAGGCACCAATCTCAACGAATACACTTCCGGAAGGAAACCTTCTAACCATTTCTTTATAAAGTTCAGGATAGGTAAACCAGTCTTCACCAAACTGAGGTTGTTGGTAAATATGAGGAATCATAAAACCTCCTTCAAGAAGTTTTCCATTGGGGATTTTTTAAATATTTCCAGACCCTTTTCTGCTTGTGCGTCAAGTTCTTCTGGTTTCTTAAGAAGTTTATAAGCAGTATCTACAAAACGATTATAAGTTGAAGTGAATACAGTTCCTTCCATATAATCGGGAAAATCTGTATCTGGATTTCTCTCCGAAAGAACAGGAACTTTGTTTTGAATCAAATGGGTGACTCTTACCATTTCAAAGATTTGATTATCCATATTGTGAAGATTGATAACTAACTTTGCTCTCTTAATCAATTCATCTCTCGTATCACCATAAGTTGACTGGACCGCAACAAAATTAATATTTTTATTATCGGCAAATTGTTTCATAATATGCTCTCTTCGTGGAGAAGGGGACATATAAGCAAGAATATCAATGTCTCTATCTTCAGGTTTGTTTCTTTCAAAATATGAAATCTCTGGGACATATCCAATCTTGAAGTGTTTGATATTCTCTAGTCCTACTTTTCGTAAGACTTCAATGTTTCGCACAGAATAATCCCATACTTCAAGACCACGATACTTACGGCACCAACGCATACATTCTGGTTGGTCTTTCATTTGCTCCAAAGAATACACAATTGTTCCCTTTGGAATATCGTGCCTCACCACATCTACAGGACAATGGTGCATTCCAAAGACAATGTTTCTTCGGTCAGATGCAAAGTCATTTGTACTATTAGTTACATCATATCCTAGTTTTTGTAAGGAGAAAAATACTGCTGCTTCAATTTCGTGAAAGACTTGTGCGTGAACATCAAATCCATTATCAGGAACGATACGAACTAGATTAAATTTCATGAATAAATTCTCCAAAATTCTTTTTAATTTCATTAATAAGATTTATGTCCTTGCAGACTACACCCAATCCATTGCAATGACCAAAGTTTGTTTTTGGTAGATTGATTTCTCTTAAGAACTGATTGACTCCAAAATCAGGATTGTTGACCATTGTATCATGCATAAGAATAATTCCATTTTCTTTTACAAATGGATACCACGTCTCAAAATCATTTCTGACTGACTTATAATCGTGCATTCCATCAATATGTAAAATATCAATTTTCTTATTCCAAGTCTTTACAACGTCATCAAAATATCCTTTGATAAAAGTAATATTGGGTAAGTCAAGGTCCTTTTGTTTTTCTAAAACATAATCATAAGTATCTCTTATTCCAGCAAACTCATCTCCTTCAAAACTATCAACTCCATAGACGTGACCTATTTGAGGATTTGCAAAACAGAATGTTGAATAACCAAAGTCTACTCCAAGATCAACTATAGTTTCTGGTTGAGTTCTACGAACTAACCAATCTGCAAACTCACGATGATCTCTCCAATTGAAGTTGTTTTGACTTCCAACTTGCATCAAAATCTCTAACTTATTTTTTGTGTAATTGGTCTCATCTTTTTCCACATCTTCCCTATATTTTTCTGGTGGGAAGTATGTGAAATATCTTTCAAGTCCTTGATTATCATATTGATGATGACGACGGTAATGGAAACAATATTGTTTTGGAATACCTGTTGCCATCCAAAGTTCAAAACAATAACGATAGTTTTGTAGTTCTCTTATCATTGATTGAACATCCATATATTCTTCAATCTTAAGTGGATGTTTCAACTTACGAATATAATCATTTCGTGCCCACCAGAAGTTTCCTGCATAATGTTGAACAACAAAATCAAGTTTAATATCGTGTCTTTCTACCCAATCAACACCACAACAATCATAACCTTCATCAAGTTTTGCAATGCAGTCTTCCCACTTTTCAATATTATAGTATTGCATATAATGTCTCCAATCCTTAATCGCACCAGGAATATGAGTTGAATAAGAACTCATTCCTTTGTTGTGGAAATAAAAGACATAACCATCATCCTGAAGGCAGTGCTCATAAATCTTTGCAAGAGTTTGCCCCTCATAAAAATTAGGTTCCTCACCAACACCTCTTATATCAATGATATTCACAAATGGAAATCTATCCTTGATATATCCAAATACCATATCATTATAAGAGTGCCCTGTCTTAGAATTAAAAAGTCCAAGAGGAAGAGTCACACACATATTAATGGTTGCCTTATCAGCAAGACCAGAAGATTTCAATAGAGACATTTGTTCATCTACCCACCAAATCCACATATTGTTGGTGTCTGGAATATAAAGATGATAAAAAACTGTGATAGTTTTCTCAACTTTCTTTTCGTTTCTATAGTTCAACATACAATATTACTCTTAATGTGTCCAACAATGATATTAGGGTCTACAAATACTTTATGACCCTGCTCTGCTACCCTCTCACAGAAATATAAGTCTTCTCCTAATGGAAGTTCATAAGTGACTCCATCAACTTCTTGAATGACTTTTCCAAGACCAAACCAAGGTCTTTTGAGTGATTCAAATACACCAGACTTGACACACATAAATCCCATACCAACACCATAGACTTCAATTGGTTCTCCAAGTTTTTGAATTAATTCTAATTCTTCCCTACTTGTCGGACGGAAATCATTTTTGTTTCGGTGTATCATCGCATCAGTTCCTTGTGCTTCAAAATACACAGCAGAAATGACTGAATTATCACTCGCATAAAGTCTTAGAAACTGCTCTGGATTCCAGACAATATCACTATCAATCATAAAAAGTTTATCATAAGTGTATTGCCCCTTTCCTGGTGCAGAATTAAAAACTTCTAAATTTCTTGAACCAGTAATCGTTGCTTCTCTTGCGTTTGTAATAATTGATGCATATTCATTTTGAAATAACCAGGAGATGTTATTTGCTTGAAGTGTATGAATCGTTGCGAGCAGACACTTGACGTAATCAGCACACATAGAACTTCCAGGTGTTGCAATGACTACATTAAAGTGTGGTTTTTTTGATTGTGTTGCGTTTGAATAATTTAACATAATTTTTTTAAATAGTAATCATTTTCTGATGTCCTACACGGACTTTTGGATTAACCCAAATATCAAAACCATATTTACGGAAATCTTCACACATTGAGATGTCTTCAGAACAAACATCTTCTAAAATAGTTCCGTCTGGTTTTTGGAGTTGTATTACACGGGGGACAAACCAAGGATAAGGAATCTTTTCATAAACTCCTTTCTTGATTAACATCCAACCAAAACCACAATAATCAACCTTAAAGGGTGAAGTTCTACGAGACATATCTTCAACTGTCTCATACTTATTCGAACCCTTCTCATAAAGTTCTTGTAGATTCATATGTTCTACAACAGTGGATTGATTGGATAAAATACCACCATTGGATTGAACGTACCAACCAGCAGCAATGTCCTTATTCATTTGCAGAAGTTCTATAAGGTCTTCTGTCTTGAAAATAATGTCACTGTCGATCCACATAATATAATCATAAGGAACCTGACCCCTGAATGGAGTCAGCATTGTTCCTGCATAGTTATCTGCTTGCAAACAATCAGTTCGTGCGTGATTTACCATCGAACTGTATTGTTGAGAGATATAAAAGTTTATACCTTGTTGATTGAGGTCAAAGAGCAATCTTATGAACTGCGTCATAAAAGTTCCAGAATACATTAATCCTGGAAGACAGAACGCAATTGTTTTTCCTTTAAGACTTGTACTTGATGATTGATTTGAATAATTTAGAGGCATATGAACGTGATGATATAATCAATTCTATCATATGTAGTGAAGTTTTACCACCACGTAATTCTTACATATCCGGCAGCACCATCTCCACCAACTCCAAATCGGTTTTGTTCTATAGAGTATCCACCTCCACCACCTCCACCACCACGGGTTCCAGCACCTCCGTGTCCTGCTACTGATGCTGTGGTGGTTTCTGCTGTGATAATTGAACCATTACCTAAACCAAAAAGATAGTAGTTGTTTCCATATCCAACAGATGTAGCACTATTAGAAAATGTTGAAGTTCTTGCAGACCAAATAATTGCATCTGTTGATATTGAAATAAAAGCACTAGTGCCTCCCCCCGCAATATAAAGATTATTTGCATAAGTTAATGTGTAAATATCATTAGTACCAAATCCAGAAGTTCTTAAAGTCCAAGTAATTGTATCTGTTGAAGTGCTGACAATACCAGATGCAGCAGCAAGTACATACGTGTTATTTGCAAAAGTGGAACCATAAATTACATTATTAAAACCGTGAGTTCTAAGGGTCCAAACAATAGCATCAGTAGAACTTGCAACAGTACCATTATTTCCTCCACCAGTAACATAGATACCATTGCCAAAAGAAACAGTATTGCGAATAGCAGTTGTTCCACTAGTTCTTAAAATCCAAGTGATTGCATCTGTTGATGTAAGTATTGAACTTTGAGGTCCTACAGCAACATAAAAAGTTGTATAAAGAAGTGCATTAATATCATTAGCAGTACCAGAAGTTCTTAGAGTCCAAATAATTGCGTCTGTTGAAGTGTTTAATCTTCCACTAGAACCGCTAGCAACATAGAAAGATGTATAGATAACTGAATTAACCTGTTGGGTTGATCCTCCAGAAAATCCTGCACTCCTCAAAGTCCAAACAATTGAATCTGTTGATGTACTTAATGCAGTACTAGATCCTGAAGTTCCACCACCGGCAATATAAAGATTATTTAAATATCCAATAGTCCTAAGAATTACAGTAGTACCAGAAGTTCTTGAATACCAACTATTCAACCCAGTGCTATAAGCACCTCCACCACCTCCACCAGAACCATAAGTACCAGTAAAACTTCCGGAAATACCATCACCACCATTTCCACCAGTATTACTTCCACCACTTGCTGTGAAAGTATTTCCGTAATAATAAGAAACTGAATTACCTCCAGAGAATGAACCAAATGCTCCTCCTCCACCAGCAGTCACTTGTTGTGAGTTTGCTTGTGTGGTGTTGTTTGATACTGTTGGTGTTGTGAGTCCTGCACCACCAGCAAGACCTGCAGTTACATAAAGAGGGTTAAGAGTTACTGCTGCTGCGGCACCTGCAGTTCCTGCCGTGACTGCCGTATCACTTGCACCACCACCAGCAGCAGAAGTTAGTGTATAAGTAGCAGTACCCGTTGGAGTGTTTCCAGTCCAAGAAAATGTTGTACCACCTCCAGAACTGCCACCACCAGAACTTACACCACCAGCAACAAAGACAGTTCCGTATGTGAGTGCGTTGATATTTTGTGCCTTAAAAAGTGAGGTTCTTTGAGTCCAGGTGATTGTGTCTGTGGATGAAGCAAGAAATCCAGTGCTTCCTGCAGCATAATAAGTATTATTACTAAATGCAAAAACAAAAATATTACTAGTAGTTCCAACGGTTCTTAAAGTCCAAGCAATTGCATCTGTTGAAGTGTTTAATATTTGTGTACCACCAGCAATGTAAATATTATTGAAATAATTTAAAGATAAAACTGCTGCACCTCCACCAAATCCAGAAGTTCTTAAAGTCCAAGTTATTGCATCTGTTGAAGTGTTCAATATACCAATTGTACCTTGACCTCCAATTACATAAAGATTATTACCAAAAGTAACAGCATTAATTCTAGTAGAACCAAAACCAGAAGTTCTTAAAGTCCAAGTTATTGCATCTGTTGAAGTACTTAATACTCCAGAAGTACCAGCAGCAACATAAGTATTATTTCCAAAACTGAGAGTATCCATTACTGAACAAGTTCTTAAAGTCCAAATGATTGCATCTGTTGAAGTTCCTAATCGTGCTACACCAGCAACATAAAGATTATTTCCAAAAGTAAAAGTACTAATATTACCAGTACCAAAACCAGAAGTTCTTAAAGTCCAATTAATATTATCAGGAGAAGTGCTTAATGTTCCAGAAGCACCACCAGCAACATAAAGTCCTCCACCATAAGTAAGAGTATTAATTTGATTAGTACCAAAATTACTATTCTGTGTCTCCCATACAATTCCATCAGTACTGGTACTCATTCCACGATTGTTTCCACCACGACCACCAGCACCAATGGTTACAGACATTGTAGAAGCATTTCCAAGTTCTCCTTTACGGATTAACCAGGCATTATAAGCACCAGAACCACCTCCACCACCAGAACCTTGTGATGTAACTGGTCTTCCTGATGCTCCACCTCCACCACCACCGATTGCTTGAATATAAAAATGAGTTGCAGTTGGAGGAATATAATATGTTCCAGAACTTGTGAATTCTTGAGAACCTTTATATGTTGCTGGGTCTTGTGCTATAGTTGTTGAAGAGTTTATTGATTCCCAAGTTTGTTGAGTTGCTTGTGAGGTTCCAAGTCTTCCACTACTACCACCATAAAGGTATTGATTATTAGCATAAGCAATAGTATTAATGCCAACACCTGCATTAGAGGTTCTTAAACTCCAAACAATAGTGTCTGTTGATATCAATATTGTTGATGCACCCCCACCAACAACATAAAGATTATTTCCAAATGCAATACTATTCAAATTTTGAGTAGTACCAGAGGTTCTTAAAGTCCAAGTGATTGCATCAGTTGATACATTTAGTATCCCCGATGTGGCAGAAAGAATGTAAGTATTATTTTGGAATAAAAGTGATGTGATATTAGAAGAAGAAGTCACTCCGGCAGTTCTTAAAGTCCAAGTGATTGCATCTGTTGAGGTATTCAATATTCCAGAAACAGCACCACCAATATACAGATTGTTTGCATAAGTAAGAGCATTAATGGTATTAGTAAAACCAGAAGTTCTTAAAGTCCAAGTGATTGCGTCTGTTGAAGTAATTAATCTTCCTAATTCAGTTCCTGCAATATAAAGATTGTTTCCAAAAGCAAATGCTTGAATTATATTCCCAATTGGAGCAGTCCTTGCTACCCAAGTAATAGTGTCTGTTGATACATTTAAGTTTAACCCAGTAGAACCTCCACCAATTAGATAAAGATTATTATAATATAAGGTTGCTCCTATACCACTATTACCAAAACCAGATGTTCTTAAAGTCCAATTAATTGCATCAGTAGAAACGTTTAATACTCCTCCTACGGAACCAGAATTACTAACTGCAACATAAGTATTGTTTCCGAAAGTAAGAGCACTAACATTATTAGTACCAAACCCAGAAGTTCTCAGTACCCAATAAGCACCACCAGGATAAACACTCAAGAACTTTCCATCATTTCCAGTTGTACTTGGAAGACCACTACTTGCACTTAAAACACTATCAGCATAAGTTTTATTTGCAGCATCAGTCGCATTAGATACTACACTTACATCAATAACCTTATTGCTGTCTAAAGTCGCCATTTACTTTATGTCTCCTTCAAGGTATTTATTACCACCAAGTAATCTTGACATAACCATCACCACCATTACCACCAGCACCAAAAGTGGATCCAATGGAAGCACCACCACCTCCACCACCTCCACGAACTCCATTACCACCAGTTGCAGCAATAGAAACACTTGCACCCCCACCACCTCCACCATAACCATAAGGAAGAGCAGAGATTGCAATAGCATTAGTTCCATTTGTTCCTGCTGAAGTTCCCCCAGATGCTGATGTTGAGATTCCATAAACATTAATTGGTCCACCAGAACCACCAGCACTTGAAGTAGAACCAGCACCACTTCCACCACCTGTTGGTTGGAACTGATTTGTTTGTGTGGTTGCAGTAAATCCAGAACCTATAGACTGAACTGCTCCCAATAGTCCTGCTGTTGTGTAATAATAACTTGTAATAATTGTTTGTGCTACTCCAACTGCTGTTCCAGAACCACCAGAGGCAGTGAGAGTATAAGTTCCACCAGGTCCAGTCCAAGATACTGTGGTTCCTGCTCCTACTGAACCTGTTCCTGCATCTGTTGTTGCTCCTGCTCCACCTACACCAGGATTAACTGTGATGTTTGAGGTTACAATTGATTTTGGAATATACCAGGAAGCATAAGAACCGGATGCTCCACCTTGCCCTGATGCCTTTGAATAAGAAGTCAGTAATGTCCCAGCACCACCACCAGCAACATAAATATCATTTCGAAATGTATTATTAATACCACTAGTAGTATTGGATGTTCTTGCTACCCAAATAATTCCATCTGTTGAAGTTCTTATAGTTCCATTATTACCAGTAATTACATAAGTATTGTCTGCAAAAACAATACCGTAAAGATCATTAGTAGTACTAGATGTTCTTAAAGTCCATTGAATTGCATTTGTTGATGTACTTATAAATCCAGAACCACCTGCTGCTACATAAATGCCGTTTGCAAAAGTAATAGGAATAATAAGAATATTCCCGGCACTGGCAGTTCTCAGTGTCCAATGAACACTATCTGTTGAGGTGGTTATTACTCCAGCAGAAGCAGTATAATTTCTACCGGATGCTAAGTAAATATTATTTACAAAAGTAACATTCACAAGGTCAACAGTACCAACGCCAGAAGTTCTTGCTGTCCATACAATTGTATCTGTTGATGCTCTCATATTACCATCAGTATTACCAACAATTAAATAAATATTATTCCCAAAAGTGGCCTCTTGTACAAAATTAGTAGTTGCAGAAGTTCTTGAAATCCAAATAATACTATCTGTTGATGCGGTAATAGTTCCGTTATCCGACCCGGAGATGTAAATATTATTGCCAAAAGCAAGAGCATTAATACCACTAGCAGTAGCAGAAGTTCTTGTGGTCCAATTAATTGTGTCTGTTGAGGTAATTATTATTCCAGATTGACCACCAGCAATATAAGTATTATTTCCAAAAGTAAGAACATTAATATTATTGGTAGTACCAGAAGTTCTTAGTGTCCAAGTAACTGCTGCCTGTGCTGTTGTCTGCCCTGCACTTCCACCACCACCAGCACCAACTGCTTCAATATACAAAAGATTAGAATAACTTGGAACATTAAAAGTCTGTTCTCCAGGTGTTGTAAATTCTTCATAGTTGGAAACATATTCCCAAGAAGTACTGGTTCCATCAGTTGTTGTAAGAAACTTACCAGCATTACCAGTTTGTGATGGTACTGCAACATAATTATCCACATAGTCCTTATTGACTACATCAGTAGAATCAAAAGATGTTGTTGTAATACCTGAAATAAAACTAGAACCTAATGTTGTCATTTCTTATCTCCTAGTACCAACTGATACGAACATAACCATCACCACCATTACCACCAAGACCTGCAGTATCTGTGGTTTCCTCATAACCACCTCCACCACCTCCACCACCTTTAGAACCAGTACCTCCAGTGCCTGCTGTAATTGTTGGTGAGGTTGCTATTGCACCAGAATCACCTGCATACGCATAAAGATTGTTTGCGTAGATAATATCAGCACGAATACTAGAAGTAGTATTTGATGTTACAGCAATCCAAGTAATTGCATCTGTTGAGGTTCTTAACACTCCAGAAGCACCACCAGCAATATAAGTATTATTTCCATAAAAAAGAGATAAAACGCTACTAGTAGTACCAAAAGTTCTTAAAGTCCAAGTGATTGCGTCTGTTGAGGTATTTAATACTCCACTAGCACCAGCAGCAACATAAAAAGTTGAATAGGTAAGTTCATTAATAGCACTAGTAGCAAAACCAGAAGTTCTTAAAGTCCAAACAATTCCATTTGTTGAAGTATTTAATACTCCACTAGTACCACCAGCAATATAAGGTTCTGGTGCTCCTGATACATAAGTAAGAGAATTAATAGAATTAGCACCAAAACCAGAAGTTCTTAAAGTCCAAATAATTGTATTTGTTGAAGTAGATAAGTGTCCGTTAGTATTACCACCTGCAACATAAAGATTGTTTCCATAAGTAAGTGATTGATATTGACTAACAATTGCTGCAGTTCTTAAAGTCCAAGTGATTGCATCCGTTGAAACTCCCACCGTACTACCTGCAAAAATATAGTTACTTCCATCAAAAATAACTTGAAGTATTGCACTACCAGAACTACTAGTAGTTCTTAAAGTCCAAATGATTGAGTTCGTTGACGTGTTTAAGACTCCAGAAGCACCACCAGCAACATAAGTATTATTTGCAAAAGTAAGAGCACTAATTTGATTACTACCAAAACCAGAAGTTCTTAAAGTCCATAAAACAGCATTACCACTTGCAGAACCACCACCATTTCCACCACCACCATAAGAAAGACCAGTAATATTAGGTCCTGTATTTCCATTCACTTCAATTGATGTATTTGCTGCTGTGTTGTTATAATAGTTAATGGTTCCACCAGCACTTCCAAGAAGACCTGCAAATTTATTATAATCAATTGAATGAGAACCAGAACCACCACCAGTTGGTTGATATGAAAGTGTTGATGTTGCTGCTGCAGTTGGTGCTATGCCTGGATAAAGAGAAGATGAACCATTAGCACCTGCACTTGCTCTTAAATAATTAAAGTTTGCATTTGAAACAGTACCACCAGCACCAGCACCATAAGCAGTAGCACCAGAACCACCATTTGCAGTAATCGTATAGGTTCCAGCAGGTCCAGTCCAGGATACTGTGGTTCCTGCACCTGCAGTACCTGTTGTGCCACCAGAACCAACATTAATTGAAAGTGTTGAACCTGTAATTTGAGTCTTATCTATTTCCCAAGTGAGGTTTGCACCAGCACCGCCTCCAGGACCACCAGACCCACGACGAACTGGAGAAGCAGAAAGAGCACCAGCAGCACCAGCAGTTATATAAGTACTACCAACACCCACACCACCCAGTAAGTTTTGAGTAGTACCAGCAGTTCTTATAATCCAAGTAATAGTATCTGTTGATGATAAAATACGTCCAGAGTCACCATTTGCAATATAAGTAGAACCACTGAAAGAAAGACCACGAATAATTGTTGTTGTACCTGAAGTTCTTAAAGTCCAAATATTGGAATCAGTGGAAGTTGTAATTACACCAGAACCACCAGCAGCAACATAAAGATTGTTTCCATAAACAATTGCATTTAAGTTTTGTGTGGTATTTGATGCTATTGCTCCACTTGGAGTCCAAATAATTGCATCTGTAGAAGTATTAATTGCTCCATTATTACGAACAGAAACATAATTACTTGAAGGTGTTGCTGTATATACTAAACCATTAATTTGACTTGATGTATCTGTTGTAGTTCTAAAGGTCCAACTAATTGTATCTGTAGAGGTTTGAAGAACACCATTTAATACTAGGTCTGTGAGACTTGAGTAGGTGGCAGTGTTTAAGATTCCAGAAGCACCACCAGCAACATAGGTATTGTTTCCAAAAGTAAGGGCATTAATATTATTACCAAACCCAGAAGTTCTTAAAGTCCAAGTGGTTGCGTCTGTTGAAACTAATATTTGTCCACCACTATTACCAGCAACATAAAGATTATTTGCAAAAGTAAGAACATTAATACTAATAGTACCAGAACCAGAGGTTCTTAAAGTCCAAACAATTGCATCTGTTGAGGTATTTAATATTCTACCCCCGCCAGCAGCAACATAAGTGTTGTTTGCAAAAGTAAAAGCATTAATGATACTAGTACCAAAAGATGCAGTTCTTAAACTCCAAATAATTGTGTTTGTTGAGGTGTTTAATACTCCAGCAACTAATGAGGTTCCACCAGCAGCAACATAAATACCATTTCCATAACCAATTGATTGTATAGAATCACTACCAAATCTAGCAGTTCTTGCAGTCCAAATTATTGCATTTGTAGAAACTGATAAATTTACTGCTGGAGAAGAAATACCAGAATTGCCACAAATATAAAGATTGAGAATACTATCATAAAAAAGACATTGAGCATTATTAGCAAATCCACAAGTTCTTAAAGTCCAAATGATTGCGTCTGTTGAAGTGTTTAATCTTCCTCCAGAAGCACCAGCAACATAAGTATCATTTGCAAATGTAAGAGCATTAATGGAACTTGCACCAAAACCAGCAGTTCTTAAAATCCAAGTGATTGCATCTGTTGAAGTGTTTAATGCTCCTGCCGAAGAACTTCCAGCAACATAAGTATTATTTCCAAAAGTAAGAGCACTAATAGCACTAGTACCAAAACCAGAAGTTCTTGCAGTCCATTGAACCGTAGGAGTTCCTAGATTACCACCTGCAACATAAACATCACCATAAACTATTGCATTAAATCTATTATTACCAAAACCAGAAGTTCTTAATATCCAGTTAATACCATCTGTAGTTACTGAAATAATACCAGGATTACCAAATCCATCAGTACATCCTGCAACAATATAATCATTACTAGTTCCAATACAATCAATAGTTTGAATTGAAGAAGTTGTACGAAGTGTCCAGTATAAAGTATCTGTGGAAGTAGAGAAATATGCTCCAAGACCAGATAATCTATCAGGTGTTGTAGTTGATATATTTCCAGAAGCACCACCATTAAGGAAAACATTATTTCCAAGAGTTAAAGTTTGTATTGCATTAGCACCAAATACAGATGTTCTAATTTGCCAAACAATCGTATCAGTTGATATGGAATTATATCCACTAGACCCAGAAGCAACATATAAATTTCTTCCGCTATCATAAGACATTGCAAAAATATTTGCATTTGTTCCTGCTGTTCTTAAAGTCCAAACAATCGTATTAGTTGAAACAAGTATTTGTGCTGGTTGAGAACTTGGAGATACAACATAAAGACCATTACCGTAAGTGAATCCAGCGGAATATGAAGTTTGTGCTGTTGGAAAAGTTGCACTTTGAATCCAAATAATACCATCAGTTGAATTGACAAAAATTGGTGGTTGAGTGTTTGTGGAGAGAATAGAATAACTACCGTTCACATACAACATACTTGCATATTGAACTGCAGTGAATCCAGCAGTTCTTAAAGTCCATTGAATAGCATTTGTTGATGATGCTATAACCTGAGATGCTGCACAAACTACATATTTTTCAGTCTTATCTGATGCATATGCAATTGAACCTACACTAGCAGTAAAACCAGAAGTCCTTAAAGTCCAAGCAATACTATCAGTTGATGTTGCTAATACACCACTTGCACCACCATAAAGATATAAATCTACGCCATTGTATATGAGTCCATAACCACCAGTACTAAATGAACCACCATTAATTTGTGCGGTTGTTCCTGATGTCCTTGCTACCCAATGTATAGTATCTGTAGAAACTCTTAAAATGCCGTTAGAACCAGCAACATAATAGTTTGAGTTTGCGTATAGACTTGTAAAAATATTTGATGCAGTTCCAGAAGTTCTTAATGTCCAAAAAGATTCTATTCCGGCTCCACCAAGCATATATAGATTATTTCTAAATCCAAGTGCATTCAGTTGTGTTGTTGTTCCAGCAGTTCTTAATGACCATAAGGAACCAGGAACATATGCAGACAACATCGCGTTTCCACTTGCACCTCCACCACCAGCACCTGTTGCTTCAATGGTAATTCTTTTTGCTTGAGTTGGAATATTAAAAGTATAAGACCCTGCTGTTGTATATTCTTGACTTGCCTGAATTGGTTCCCAACTTACATTACTACCATTAGTAAATAGAAACTCATTCTCATTTCCAACAATACTTGGACCGGATGAAGGAGGTCTATTATCCACATATTCTTTATATGCAGCATCACTTCCACTTATAGCGGTGGAAACTCCAGTGATTGAACTTAGACCTACAACAACAGGCATATCACTTCTCCTCCAGTTTTCTTTCGAGTTCTTCTATTCTTACATTCTGTTCTTTAATTGCCTCAATCAAAAGAGATACAATATTTGCATAAGCAACTGATTTCTTTTCATAATTTGGTGAAGGTGATTTAGGATAAACAACTTCTGGTATTATTTGTTCAACTTCTTGTGCGATTAGACCAATTTGATGGTCAAAAGTATCTATACGATCATACTCAACACCACGAAGACTTAATACCTTCTCAAGTGCATTTGGAATTGTTCGAATGTTGGTTTTTAGTTTCTCATCAGAGTTTGCGGTTACAGTACCACCAACTACCATATTTCCAGTAGAAGGATTAAATGTGAGACCAGTAGTTGTTACACCAAATCCAGTTGTAGAACCAGTTCCAGTTACATAAGTTATATATTGATCTTGATTTGTAGTGTTTGTGGAAATAGAAACCGCACCAGAAGCACTAATTCCTGTGAGTTGAGATCCATCACCATAGTATGAAGTTGCTGTAAGAACACCAGAAACTAATACATCACCAACAACTTGAAGTTTTGATGTTGGATTTGATGTACCAATACCAATATTTCCTGTTGGTCCTGAATAAACATAAGTTTCTCTAACCTGATCATAAACATAAACAATACCAGTACTTGTGGTTGCCCCTATTTCATCATTTGGAACACCAACAATAATAGATTTTCCATCAGCACTTATGGTTAGAAGTCTTCCAAAGAAATCATTAATATTATTAGCATAAGTTCCAGTAATAATTCCTACTTGATTAAAGTTATTTCCCTCACGGTTGAAAATATAAACAAGACCAGTGCTTGTTGTTGCTCCTATTTCATCCCTCATAGCACCAACAACAATAGTCTTACCATCGGCACTTGTTGCTACTGATTGTCCAAAATTATCGCTAGAATCTAAGGCAAGAGAACCTGTAAGAATTCCTACCTGATTAAATGAATTCCCTACACGATCATAAACATAAACAACTCCAGTGCTTGTTGTTGCTCCTATTTCGTCATTAATAGCACTAACAACTATAGTTTTACCATCAGCACTTGTTGCTACTGATTGTCCAAAATTATCGTTTGATTCAGATGCTAATGAACCAGTAAGGATTCCTACTTGATTAAATGAGTTTCCTACACGATCAAAGACATAAACAACTCCAGTATCTGTTGTTGCTCCTATTTCATCAGTATATGCACCAATAACAATTGTTTTACCATCAGCACTTGTTGCTACTGAAATTCCAAAAGAATCAGCACCAGTAGCAAGAGAACCAGTAAGAATACCTACTTGATTAAATGAGTTTCCTACACGATCAAAGACACAAGCAAAACCAGTACCAGAACTAAGATCTTGAATTGCACCGACAACAATTGTTTTACCATCAGCACTTGTTGCTACTGAATATCCAAAAGCATCATCTGCTTGAGGACTAGATGACTGAAGAATTCCTACTTGATTAAATGAATTTCCTACACGATCATAGACGTAAGCAAGTCCACTATCGAATATAGTTGTTTCATCAGCACGAGCACCGACAACAATTGTTTTACCATCGGCACTTGTTGCTACTGACCACCCAAAATTATCCCCAGAATTATCAACAAGAGATCCAGTAAGAATTCCTACTTGATTAAATGAGTTTCCTACACGATCAAAGACATAAACGACACCAGTATTAGTAATTGCTCCAATTTCATCAGTATATGCACCAATAACAATTGTTTTACCATCAGCACTTGTTGCTACTGACCACCCAAAGAAATCAGAAGCATCAACAGCAAAAGAACCAGTTAGAATTCCTACCTGATTGTAAGTATTAATTCCAGCGATACTTAAAGCGGAGTTGGAAGTTTCACTATGAGAAGCATAAGATACTAAATGAGTTCCAGATAGACTTCTTAAATTAGATCCTTCTCCACCGAATGACGCTGCGGTTAATGCGCCACCAACGACCATATTACCTGTTGATGGATTGAATGTAAAAGAATTAGTTACTCCAAATCCAGTTGTAGACCCTGTTGATACTGCAAATGGAATAAATTGATTTTGGTTGCTTGTATTCGTTGAAATTGCAAGAGCACCACCGACACCAGTTAGTTGAGAACCATCACCTCTATATGATGTTGCTGTTATGATTCCGGTAGAGAATATATTACCTGCTGTTACTATACCTAATGTAGAGATTCCAGTTACATTTAATTGAGTAACAGACGCAATACCACCAATGACTGATGTTGATACTCCTGCTGTTGATGCAAAAGATGCACTAGTAGCATTACCACTAAAACTAGTTGCAGTAACTACACCAACAAATAAACTATTACCTATAACATGAAGTTTTGAAGTTGGATTTGTTGTTCCAATACCAATATTACCACCAAAAGGACCAAGTTCTATGGTTCCATTTGCATCAACATCAATACTAGGAATACCAGAAACATCATTGACAGAGAAAATAGAACCTGAAGTGAGGTTATTTGTAATGGAGAATAACTGACCAGCAGAACCTTCCCAAGATAAAGTACCAGAATTTAAAGTATCATAAGGAACGATGTCAATTACAGTACCAATTCCAAGTGCCCCTGTTGAAGGATTAAATTGAAGTTTTGTAGAGGAAACATGAGTAGTTTTGGCAATTCCAGATGTTACCGAAAGAATTCCTACATACCAATTTGAATTTGTTGTAGTATTATCAAATACTGTAAATCCACCATCACTTGCTCCTTGAGTGCCTTGAAGTCCTTGAGTACCTTGAGTTCCTTGTGTTCCCTGAGTACCTTGGAGACCTTGAGTACCTTGGAGACCTTGAGTACCCTGAAGTCCTTGAGTTCCTTGTGTTCCCTGAGTACCTTGGAGACCTTGAGTACCCTGTGTTCCCTGAGTACCTTGGAGACCTTGGGTTCCTTGAGTTCCTTGTAGACCTTGGGTTCCCTGGAGACCTTGAGTTCCTTGTGTTCCCTGAGTACCTTGGAGACCTTGAGTACCCTGTGTTCCCTGAAGTCCTTGAGTTCCTTGTGTTCCCTGAGTACCTTGGAGACCTTGAGTACCCTGTGTTCCCTGAAGTCCTTGAGTACCCTGTGTTCCCTGAAGTCCTTGAGTACCTTGGAGACCTTGAGTACCCTGTGTACCTTGAGTACCTTGTAATCCCTGAGTTCCCTGAAGTCCTTGAGTACCCTGAAGACCCTGCAATCCAGCAGCAAATGGAGTGGTCCAACTAACTCCAGCACCAGTAGATATTAATACCGAACCAGCAATACCTATGTTTCCATAAAAATCTTTAAGTCCTGCATCAAGTTCAAGAATTCCACCAAATGTAGAAACTCCAGTAATGTTAAGTTGTGGAGTTGTTACCGTCGTATTAGTAACTTGCATTCCTCCGGCAGCAAGTCTGACTCCATTGGAAATTTGATTAGTACCAATACCTACACCATAATTGAATATCCAGGCATCAGTATTCAGTCCGGTAAAAGTACCAGACTTAATCCACATAATCTGCTTATATGTGGATGGAATATCATCGGTGCCAACACCAGCATTAATATCAAATAGTGGACTTCCCTCTGTTGAAGCAACAGCAATACCACCATGATTTGCTGTAATGTCGTTTGAAATAACAACACCACCGCCAGTAGTCGCTAAACCAACAATAATATCTTTATCTCTTACAGTTAAAGTACTGGAGGCAATAAGAACTGATGTTCCACCAATCGTTACATTACCACCAACATAAAGATTGGAACCATCAAAAGTTAAATTACCTGAACCTGTTGGATTATTAGAACCATCCTTAAAGATAATTTGGTTTGCAGAACCTGCTACCGGACCTTCAATACCTTGAATACCTTGAAGTCCTTGTGTTCCCTGAGTACCTTGTAGACCTTGGGTTCCCTGAGTACCTTGTAGACCTTGTAGACCTTGGGTTCCTTGTGTGCCTTGAAGTCCTTGAGCACCCTGTGTTCCCTGAAGTCCTTGAAGACCTTGTGTACCCTGTTCTCCTTGAAGACCTTGAAGACCTTGGAGACCCTGAAGTCCTTGTGTACCTTGAAGTCCTTGTGTTCCCTGTTCTCCTTGTAGACCTTGAGTACCTTGAAGTCCTTGTGTACCTTGAAGTCCTTGAGCACCTTGAGTTCCCTGGAGTCCTTGAATACCCTGTTCTCCTTGAAGTCCTTGTGTACCTTGAAGTCCTTGAGCACCTTGAGTTCCCTGAAGTCCTTGAGTACCCTGTTCTCCTTGAAGACCTTGAGTTCCCTGTGTACCTTGAAGTCCTTGAGTACCTTGAAGTCCTTGAGCACCTTGAGTTCCCTGGAGTCCTTGAATACCCTGTTCTCCTTGAAGTCCTTGTGTTCCTTGTGTTCCCTGAAGTCCTTGTGTACCTTGAGTACCCTGTTCTCCTTGAAGTCCTTGAGTACCTTGACTACCAGTTGCACCAGTAGATCCAGAATTACCCTGTTCACCTTGAAGACCTTGAGTTCCCTGAAGTCCTTGAGTACCCTGTTCTCCTTGAAGACCTTGAGTTCCCTGAGTACCTTGTAGACCTTGAGTTCCCTGTATTCCCTGAAGTCCTTGAGTGCCCTGTTCTCCTTGAAGACCTTGAGTTCCCTGAGTTCCCTGTATTCCCTGAAGTCCTTGAGTACCCTGTTCTCCTTGAAGACCTTGAGTTCCTTGTGTACCTTGTAGACCTTGGGTTCCTTGTGTACCTTGTAGACCTTGAGTTCCCTGTGTTCCCTGAGTACCTTGTAGACCTTGTAGACCTTGGGTTCCCTGGAGACCTTGAGCACCTTGAGTTCCCTGAAGTCCTTGAAGACCTTGTGTACCCTGTTCTCCTTGAAGTCCTTGTGTTCCTTGTGTTCCCTGAAGTCCTTGTGTACCTTGAAGTCCTTGTGTTCCTTGTGTTCCCTGGAGACCTTGAGTTCCCTGTTCTCCTTGAAGTCCTTGTGTACCTTGAAGTCCTTGTGTACCCTGTTCTCCTTGAAGACCTTGGAGACCTTGTGTACCTTGAAGACCCTGAAGTCCTTGTGTACCTTGAAGTCCTTGTGTTCCTTGTGTTCCCTGGAGACCTTGTGTACCCTGTTCTCCTTGAAGACCTTGGAGACCTTGTGTACCTTGAAGACCCTGTAAGGCAGCATTTTCAATAGTTGCTTTACCTACAACTGTTCCACTTACATCGTAAATTGGTATAAAGTCATTACTTTGTGGATCAGCAATTGTTGGAAGACCATTAATATCAAGATCGGTTGCAGTTCCATTAAAGCGTGTTGCAGTAATTTCATTATCAGTTACATGAACATTACCAACCGCCAGACGAACACCATAAGGAACTTGAGTGGATCCAATACCAATTGCATAATTGCTTAACCAAGCATCAGTATTCAAACCAGCAAAAGCACCTGACTTGAACCACATAATCTTTTTATATGTGGGAGGTAAGGTTTCAATTCCAGCAATATTAAGATTTACAAGAGGATATCCCTCAGTAGAAGCAACTGCAATTCCTCCGTGATTTGCTGTGATATCAGTGGAAGTATCGTTGCCATAAGCATCAGTTGTAAATCCAAGAACAAGATCTGCGTCAGATACTCTAAAATTTTCTACAAGAATATATCCCGTTGTACCACCAACAGTAATGTTTCCAGTTACATTCAGATTATTATTAACTTGTAAATCATTTCCAATTGTTACATTTCCACCAATGGTTGGATTTAAATCAAAAGAAATTACTGGTGTGGATCCCTCTCCAGTTCCACCAGTAACAACAATTTCACCAATAGTTCCAGAAATATCTTTTACATAGTCTCCAAAAGTATCACTACCTAACCCAACACTATTTGGTTGAATGGTTGCTGCGAGTGATACGTTACCAGTACCGTCAAAGGTGATTGGTGAAGCAACAACATCACCAGTGATTTCAAAAGTTCTTGCGGTTTCTAGTTTTGTAGCAGTGGTTGCAGTTCCTGTTAAGTCTCCAACAAATCCACCAACAGATGTGGTGACTCCTAAAATATAAGCATTTTGACCGATTCGTGCATCATTTTCAAAAGTAATATTAGTTCCAGCAAATCCAATTACTTTAAAACCAGATGCATTATTAACTTGACTTGCACCAATGGTTCCTTGGAATGCTACATTACCAGTTCCATCGTAAATGTAGAATGAATTAGTTCCATCGGCTGCCTGAATGTAACCACTTGAAGGTCTAAATGTAGAACCAGTTATAATACCAGAAGAATTAATACTTCTTGCTGTTAAATTAGTTACGGTAGTAACACCAAGAGTGCTAATTCCAGTTGAATTAATATTTGTAAGCGTCGCATTTGTTGAAGTTAGAGTTGTAATTGTACCAACTCCAACATTTAATTGCCCATTAAAAGTTGTTGCAGTTATAACACCAGTAACTAATGCATCTCCAATAACATGTAGAGCAGAAGTTGGATTAGTTGTGCCTATACCAGTGTTAACTTTTAATAGCGCCATCTTATTCCCTTATATGCTGTTATTTATTCTGAACGATCAAATCAATTAAAATGAACCCGAACTAAGTTCATCAATTGAATCATAAACAACACAACTATCATCATTATTTAATCTCATAGGAGTTCCTGATGTTAGTTGTAAAGAAGTATTTTCATCAAATAATGTTGAATGAAATACACCAGTGCTTGTAACTCCAATTATAGAATAATTTAATTCATCAAACAGATTTGCTTGCAAAACACCCGTTGATTTTAACCTACCTACAACTGACATTTTTTAAATAAAGATAAAGTCTAATGAATTTTGCGAAGAATTATATTGTATTTGGAACCGATTTGCTACTCCACTTGCCTGAACACCGATTGTTCCAATTACATCAAGAGTTTCTCTTGGATTTGTGGTTCCAACACCAACAGATCCAGAAACATAAGCACCACCAGTTACTTGAAGTCTTTGTGATGCAGTACCAGTTGTAGTTCCTGTTCCAATGAAAACTGGACCATTATCAAAGGTAGAGATTCCACTGACTTGCAGTTGAGAGAATGATGTAGCAGCAGAAACAATACGACTAATAGTTGCTACACCACTAATATTTGCATCACCTCTAACAGTCAAAGTTGCTAATAATGTAGAAGTTCCAATACCTACATTTGATAATCTGTAAATATTATCACCTGTCGTAGTTTGCGTCCAACGAGAAGCAACAAATGGTTGATTATTTTGGAAAAGACTTCCATTAAAATTAATGTTTCCATTAACATCTAAACTACCAGCAATAGCGACATTACTACTAAAGGTAGAAAATCCTACAAAAGTTGAAAGTCCAGAAACATTTATATTACTAAAAGAACCTCCCGCACTAACTAAATTATTTCCAACATAAAAATTAGATGAAGTAACTACACCAGTAAAATATCCATCACCATCAACATATAACTTTGAAGTTGGATTTGTAGTTCCAAGTCCAACATTATTATCAAGATTAATTCTTATTGCATCACCACCATTCGCACCAAGACCAAGTTGAACTGTTCCATTTGCACGGATATTAGAAACTAAATCCTGATGAGAAATAATTAAATCACCCTCACCACCAGTTACAAATCTTATGTCTCCACCATCAACTTCTAACTTATAACTTGTACTAATCCCACCGGCAGCAACACCAATTGCAACTTTACCCTGAGTCGTAACTAAAAATGGTGTTACATCTGGATTTTCACTATCTTCTACAAGAAAGGCAGGTCCAGATCCAGTTTGAGTGATTCTTACAAGTTCTCCAGTAGTACTTCCAATGAATGTTGCACCACCTACGACTTCCAAAGATGCAGAAGCATTGGTTGTATTAATTCCAACCTTACCAGTAACATCTAATACAGTTTTATCTTCGGTAAAACTATTAATACCGACACTTAAATTTCTTTGTCTGCCACTAGTATACTTTGCCATTTTAGTTAAGTGTTTCTAAGATGCTTCCAATAAATTTAATGTTATTTTGATCACTCGCTGAAATTGTTAACGAATCACCAGACTCAAGAACCAACTTTCCACTTAAAAGAGTTGTACTATCATTACCTTGAACTGGATAATCTTTTAATATTTCTGTTGTAACAGCAACTCCCACAGAAGTTCTCCTGTGAGAAAAAGAAATCGTATGGGTACTAGTATCAATGTTTGTTACTTGCGCTAATAAAACAACACTACTATACCCAATAGGAGCAGTATAAATTCCAACTGAAGATGTTGGAACTACTGTAGTGATTGTTTTATATACATTTAACGGTAATGCCATTTTTTAATCTCCTAGTGCTAGAATGTATGGAGTAAGTGTAGAAAATAGACTCTTAGAATAGAATGTCCCAGATATAGTTCCAGTTACCTGATTAATTTGAACTCCATCACCGATTCTAAAATTTCCTGCTTGATCGGTACTGGTATAAACAACTAATCCACCATTTCTAGAATCAGTTTCATTCTCCTGTATTGGCACCCCACCATTTGATGGCAAAGATAATATACGATCAGTTCCAGATCCAATGTATTCAAATGAATGTCCTGATGCCAAGACTCTACTTTGTTTAAAGAATGGGACAGTAGATCCAACTCCAACAACATAGGGAACATTTTCATTTAAAGTAATCGTACAAATTCCAGCACTTGGTAATGTTGAACTTTTAATTGAATAATAAGTTGGAGTAATTTCTATAGTTGCCGTTGCTGTATTTATTCCAACATCAGGTGCAGAAAATTGAATTGTTGGAACTGAAGTATAACCCCTACCATTTGAAACAACTTCAACTCCAACTACAATACCATCACGTATTTCAGCAATAGCAGTAGCGGGGACTCCCCAATCATTTGCTGTGGATGGATCATCAATTGTAATTGTTGGATTGCTAAGATATCCACTACCAGGATTTGTAATTGAAATTTTTGATACAGTATAATACAAATCATCAAAATAAACAACTTGACCATCAAAAGGACGAACTACATTTATTGATACTGTACCACCAGACTGATAAGTATGAGGAATAGTTGATGGTCCAACATAAGTAGAAAATACAACATCATTACTTGCAACTGCATCATTTTGCACCACTGTAAATACATATCCATTATTACCACTTGGATATGTAACAATTCCCGGACCAGATGGACAACTAAATTCAAGTCCATTAATCTCCACATTCATTCCAATGCTGAGATTATGATTTGTTGTAGTTTCAATTACTAATAATCCAGATACATTATCATATAATGCAGTTTGAACTCCTATTGTTGGAGTACTTACATCAACTTCAAAAATAAAATCATTAATATTTGAATTTGATCCTGTCAAAATCCCTGTAAATTGTCTTGCACCTACACCATCAGCAACCAAACCATAATTACCAAAAGAAGAATTAGAGTTTGTAAGGTCACATGCTCCACCACTTCCACAAAATACTGCAATGTCAGTGTTAATTGTAAATAGAGAAACTAACTGAGCATATCCACCATTTGTAATGGAAACTCCAATACCGTTTGGATTATATTGAGTGAAAGAGTCTGTGACCATACTCTTGAATGGTCCAATTACATGTCTACCATCAATCTTCATTCCAATACTATTTTCGATGAAGTTGGTACAGTTACGAATATAAGGTGATTGATTTGAATATCTTACGATATTTGGATTAAAGGCAACAACTCCTTGTCCAGGATTCATTGTGCCAGTAAATGATAACTCAGTGATATAATTTCCAGGAGCAATATGGAATAAATCTTCATCTGGATTTTGTGGAGAAACCGAAACTTCTCTTAAACTATCTCCAACAATACTGACTTGTGGTGGTAAAGCGATTGGATTGTTTTCAGTATATGATCCAGCACTAACTCGAATTACATCTCCTGCTTCAGCAATAGCAACTGCTCCAGCAATCGTTGCTTTTGCATCGCCAAGTTTTTTACCCGTATTATTATCGTCTCCGTCTTTTGTTACATATAAAATATTAGTAACTGTTGCACCCGAACCCACACGAACAACATCCGTACCAATACCTGGTCTTGATCTGATAGTTAATAGTTCAGCATCGTAAGTGTTAAGAGCTAATTCACCTACCAATAATTGATCTACAGTTGGTCTTTTGCCAGGTACGGCAGACCTCTTTATCCGAATCGGAGTTGCCATTTATGATGTTCGGTATTTACCTGAAGACAGTATATACTGCCATTTCATTTATTTATTCAAGTAGCATTATTGCGTCTTGGGCGATAAGAAAATAGATTAGTTGGAGGATCTGGTTTCATCCATTCCTCTATCTTATTGAATCTCTCTTCACTATAAAAGTCCTGTTGAACATACCACAATTTCCAATGCTCATGCCCTTTTGACTGATTACAATCATGACAACAACAGACTACATTTTTTGTAAAGTCCATCCCACCTTTAGACTGTGGAACAATGTGATCTATTGTGAGGTTCTCTTCTGATCCACAATAAGCACATTGATGATTCCATTTCTCCTTTATATTCTGCCTCCATAATCGTTTCGCTTCTCCTGGACTTGTCGTTCTCAAATGAAACAAGTATTCCTGAGGCGAATGGAGGAGATCCATAAGTTACTGCGACTTATGATTATTTATTTCTAGTCTTAATAACCTCTATAAGTTCTTTCAGAGTGATATAAATGTAATGAAACTCCTCATAATAAGTAATGTCCTTATCCCTCCGAAGATTTTGTAGAATGTTTTTTAGCACAAGCACTCCTTGCCCAAGCACGACTTAAACTATTTACATGTGAACAAGACTTTTGTTTCTTCCCACAATAAGGACATTCTGCATCTGGGGGATCACCAACATACCCATCAGGTGTGTACATCCTTTTCTTTTTTTGATTCTCTGATTGTTTTCTTTTTCGATGATTCATACAATCACTGGTTTTTGCTTCCCTTCTGGCAACCAAACTTGCTGTTGCAATTCTATTGGTTGCAGTTGTTCTTTGGCAGCAGATAATCCAAGTTGTCCAGGAAGTTGCTTATCAGTTGTAGAAGTGACTGTAATCACCTGATCAAGAATAAATCTACTACGACTATAAGTTCTATTATGAGGATCAAAAGATACCATCATAAGAGCATCATTAATATCACCACACTGACAAATTACTTTACCAGTTCTGGTTTCTTTTACAATCCAATACTCGTCCATTGTTAAGTTCCTTTTCCTTATTATAGGACACTTGTGGTTTTCTGTAAAGTTGTGGCCAAGTGTCTCTATGTATTTCTGCGAGTTTATATGGTGTTTCTGAACTTATCATTAATACTTTTCTAAAGAATAAATTCCATTCTTTTCCACAATTGCAGAGCAGGTATCGCACCAATCACCACAACACATATAAGTGATTTTGCCAAAATTACGAATGTTTCCATGATGAATGTGCCCACAAATTACCCCAGCATACTTTTTATCTCTCTGAGCACAATAAGAAGCAATATCAGTCTCATATTGATTGATATAGTTCTTACCACGCACACTATTCTTCAGGAAATACACCAATGAAAAACGGAAGAATCTTTCCAACCAAAAACTTAATGGAGTAATAATCTCATAACCTTTATTGAATACCAACTGCTTCCAAGACCCAGAAGAATACTCTGAATACTTGTCACCGTGAACACAAAGAAACTTATTTCCGTTTGAGTCCTTGTGAATATATTCATCTACCATTCTAAAGTTTTTATGTTCAAAATCACAATAGCGACGAATCTGTCCTTCGTGATTTCCAAGAATGTAAATGACTTCTGTGCCTTTCTTTGCAAGGTTGAGAATCTGATGAACACACTCGGTATGCTCTTTTGTCCAGCGAGTATTATATTTTTCCATACAGTAGATGTCTATAATATCACCTACTAAAACTAGTTTTTTAGTTTTGAGTTCTTTGAGAAACTTCAGAAACTTTTCTGTATTACATCTAGGTGTGCCTAAATGCACATCAGAAATAAAGACTGTATCGTAAGTCATAATCAGAATCTTTTTGGGGTATAATCCATTCCTTCAAGAAGTTCTTCTAACATTGCTCCGTATTCTTTGAATCTTCTGTCTCCTGCTATAAAACATCTCTGACGCATCCATACTGCATCTGCCAGAAGTTTAATCTGGTCTTCTGAAAGTGAGAAGGTTTTCATTTTTATAAAGTAACTGTTTTATGTATCAAAGTAGAGACATTAAGAATAAGAAAAGTCCGAAGAGTTGGAAGAAGAGGAGAATGATGAGCATAGTTTTTGATTTGCTAAATTAGTAATTTCTAATATTGGAAAATCTACATTGTAACATTCAGTATATCCCGGACAACCAACACCAAAATCAACTTTATATTCTTGATATTTTTCGTGTATATATTTTTCAAGATAGTGAACTTGATAATGAATTCCAGACCATATCTGAATAACACTATTTAATTTATTTTTAGTATGATTTGCCAATTTATTAAAACTTCTACCAACTTTATAAACCAATTTTCCATCTAACCAAACTATCACAAGATACAAATAATCTTTGTCATAATATCTTTCAGTCCAAGGATTTTGATAATTATTACCTTTTAATTTTTCACCATATTTTTTAATTCTTTCATCATCTTCTTTTGTAAGACCCTTATTCCAAACTTTTTGCCCTGTTATTCTACCTTTATTCCAAGGTTCTTTGCCTATTTGCCACTCGGAAAAATTTCTAGTTACCCCGATTGATTTAAGATACTTATATACGGAAACTCTTGGTATGTTTAATTGTCTTCCAATTTCGTGGGAGGACAATCCAGACAGATACATTTGCTTCCAAATCTCCCTATCTTCATCAGTATATCTTATATTCATTTATGGTCTGCTCACGGATATTATTATTTATAAAAAAGAGACCTTTGCAGGTCTCTCAATTATATCACAATTTAGTGATTATATCAACCAATAGTGGGGGCAGTAAGAGCAACAGGGGTTGCTTCAACTGATGCCAAATCTAGAGGGAAATTCGTGAACTCCATAAGTTTACTATCCTTATGGCACAGACTATATCATCAACCTATGTTTTAGGTTGTCGGGCGCTTAATCCTGTTATTAAGAAGACTGAACTTCTCAGGTAGTCGTTGAACCTTTCCTAGATGTATCTAGGACTTGGATGCTGATTGCCCTATATTATAGAGGGGTTCCAGCAATTCACCCGATTTACACTTATTGATTACTCAATAAGGCCACCATTTCTAATGGGCGTTTCTCTCATGCATCACTTCCATACCAAGTCCAGCACGATTTAAAATGTCTGCCCAAGTAGGAATTACTCGGTTCTGACTATCAATTAGACTTTGGTTGAAATTAAATCCGTTTAGGTTAAATGCCATAGTGCTTACGCCTAGAGCAGTAAACCAGATGCCCACAACGGGCCAAGCGGCGAGGAAGAAGTGAAGTGAACGAGAATTGTTGAACGAAGCATATTGGAAAATAAGTCGTCCAAAGTAACCGTGAGCCAATTATCCAAAAGTTTCCTAGAGGGTTGGACTATATCTTCACCTATTAAAGGTGCTGGGCGCTCTTGCCTGTTATTAAGGGAACTGTATCCCTCAGGTAGTCTCTGAACCTTTCCTAGATGTATCTAGGACTTGGATGCTGATTGCCATATCCATAAAGGACTTAGGTTTCCAGCAGTTCACCCAGTTTAGCGTGACCCGCTCTGTCAAGCCACGATGTTATAAGTCTCTTCTTCTTGACCGAACTTGTAACCATAATTCTGGGACTCGTTCTCAGTGGTTTCACGAACCAGCGAAGAAGTAACCAGAGAACCGTGCATTGCACTGAACAGAGAACCACCGAAGACACCAGCAACTCCAAGCATATGGAAGGGGTGCATCAGAATGTTGTGTTCTGCCTGGAAAACCAACCTATTAGGCAGAACGAGGAACCTATGTTTCCATAGGGATTGGACTATATCATCAATCTATTTTATTAGATTGTCGGGCGCTTAAACCTGTTATTAAGGAGACTCAACTCCTCAGGTAGTCTCTGAACCTTTCCTAGATGTATCTAGGACTTGGATGCTGATTGCCTTGTCGTATTGCTCTTTGAGAAAGTTAAAGGTTAGTCAATACGATTTAGGTTTCCAGCAGTTCACCCGATTTATACTACACATTGGTTTAGTTTATGTAGTTGAAAGTACCAGAGATACCAAGAGGCATCGCATCAGAGAAAGAACCTTGACCGAAAGGATAGACCAGGAACACTGCAGAAGCAGCAGCAACAGGTGCAGAGTAAGCAACACAGATCCAAGGACGCATACCAAGACGGTAGGAAAGTTCCCACTCACGACCCATATAAGCGTAGATGCCGATGAGGAAGTGGAACACTACCAGTTGGAAAGGTCCACCGTTGTACAGCCACTCATCTAGGGAAGCAGCTTCCCAGATGGGGTAAAAGTGAAGTCCAATAGCGTTGGACGACGGAATCACAGCACCAGAGATGATGTTATTTCCGTACATGAGTGAACCAGCAACGGGTTCACGGATGCCATCGATGTCCACAGGAGGAGCAGCGATGAATGCAACGATGAAGCAGATTGTTGCAGCGAGCAGGCAAGGAATCATCAGAACGCCGAACCAACCTACATAGAGGCGGTTGTCGGTACTGGTGACCCAGTTGCAGAATTGTTCCCAAGTATTCGATTGTTGTTGACGTGAAATTGTAGCAGTCATTTTTAGTAAACAAGTAGTAAGACCATCAGGGAAATGGTGGAGTTACTATGTTCCCCGCACCCTCAGCGGGGATATGAGAGACGTGATTTATACTCCCCATAGGTCTCGGTTAGTGGGAGTGGACAATGTTACAAATCCGTTGTGGTTCGTAACATTTGTTTACCTATTTATCATAGCACGGTCTGCTGGTGCCGTCAAGCCCTGTATTCCTCGATTTTGTCCAGGACCTTGTTGAGATAATGGTGTGCCAACCATTTTGGGTCATATCCAGATTTATCCATCCACTCTTTATCCAAATCTCTTTTAATTTTGAGGATCTCACATTTTATGATGTCCTTAGTCAACTGTCCTCTGGGCATAATACTAAAAAACTCTGCCTCTTATTTAGAGACAGAGTTAAGTATTATTTTCTATTATTTCAAACGAGTTCTAGTTCCAACACAGAAGAACGAATATAATTCAGAACATTCTCTGGAGTGGTTTCTTCATACGGATCCGAATCGGAGTTGTCACGCATACCTGCCTCAACGAAAAGTTTAGTGATGATTCCGTTATCCACAACCATAGCATAACGCCAAGAGCGGTCACCGAAACCAAGGTTAGACTTATTGACGAGCATACCCATAGAACGTGTGAAATATGCATTACCGTCTGGAATGAGTTTTACTTTCTCAATGTTCTGGTCTTGTGCCCAGGCATTCATCACAAACCCATCATTAACAGAGATGCAGTAAATATCGTCGATGCCAAGACTACGAAAGTCGTCATATTTCTCTTCGAATCCAGGTAACTGATAGGCACTGCAAGTAG
>JACCDU010838746.1_pt1 | contig 41380 bp, 40 predicted proteins | sample 7446081 | NCBI WGS metagenome assembly JACCDU01 (sample SAMN15323447, study PRJNA562643) | freshwater metagenome | isolation source: river surface water | place: USA:Blue River Watershed | collected 2017-08-17
AGGCGTGCGCAGCCTCGCCGCCGAACTGGTATCGAATGCGTACCGCAGCGAACAGGAAATCCACGAGACTTCGAAACTGCGCATGCAGATCGCCGAATCGCTGAGCGAAAAGCTGACGTCGGCGCTGAAGGCTTGACCCGACACCCCAGGCAGCGACCATGAAAAAGCTCCTCCGCCTGCCCACGCTGCTGCTGGCATTGAACTGGCTGCTGTTTGCAGTCGTGTTCGCGCTGACCTGCAAGGCACAGGGCAATGTGCTGTGGTGGCTGCGCTTCGACTGGTCGGCCTGGCTGTCCGCGTATGCGGAGCTAACGCAGATGCAGAACATCCCGGCCGGCAGTGTGTGGGTGATGTGGGTACTGGTCAGCGTGACACTGACCGCACTTGCCCTGCTGCGCGCAGAACCAAACGCCAAACCCGCAGCTGACTCAGCCGTACAGGATTCCGCGGAGGCAGCACGTCGTCAACTGGGACCGCAAGCGAGCATGATGGAAGAGCGCCCGGAACTGAAAGAAAAGATCCTGAAGCTGCATCAGTCGCTGGAACGCATTTGAGTGCTGGCGATGCAGCCGCTGGTTACGGATTGCAGCAAACAAAAGGGCGCCCGAGGCGCCCTTTTGTTTTGGGGTGGTGCAGTACGGCGAAACAGTCGAAGCGTCAGGAATCCGTTCCGCAGGCTGCGCGAGCCTGGCTCAAGGTTGCGTGAACATCTGCACGCGACGCCCATTCAACGGCTGTACTGGACGCGCATTCATCTTGTACAGCTTCTTGAACGCGGCCAGCTGTGCGTAGGAGATCACCATCGGTGACTGCATCACATGCCACTTCACGTCCTCGGTACAGGGCGGCGTGGTCAGCGAGCCGGTGTAGGCGAAATACGTGGGGTCGCCCGGCAGGATGTCGGCCGGATTGAATTCATTGATCTTTTCGGTGCGGCCTTCGTTCTGCGGCAAGTTATCGAAGATGGGCTTGAGCGCCTTGTTCTCCTTGCCGAGCTTGAACATCACCGCCACCACCGCCAGCTTCACATCGCCGGCGCGGTGCACCAGGTGCACGACCATGTGTTGCGCCATGCTGTCGATCTTCTCTTCGCTCGGCGTATGGAAGTGGAATTGCACCAGCCGGTACTCGAGACCGTCGAAACGGGCGCTGCCGCCATTGCTGAGGTTGACCTGAATGGTATGGCCGGTGTTGACCACCTCAGCCGGGCCCGGCGTGTAGTTGAACTGTATCGGCTTCAGACCGCCCTTCTCCGCATCGCGCGTCTCGATGTTGATCGGCGACTGGCGCTTGCCGACTGTGCAGGTCTTGAACGACGGATCGACTTCATTCCATTTGGTCGGACCGAACTCGCCTTCGTACTCCCAGTGACCGACACGCGGCTTGTGCTTCGCACCGGGCGACGGCGGACGATCGACCGGCGCCGCTGCCGGCTTGCTCTCGGCCGTTGCGACCGATACCGGCAGCACGGCAAAAGCTGCGGCGCACAACACGCGCAGCAGCGGATGACAAAGCGTACGGCGAACGATAGGCGTCATGCTTTCCCCGATCAAGACAACACAAAACAACACAGGACAACATCAAACAACCGGCATTACTGCATGACTGCAGAAAGTCTGCCGGCATTCATGAATCGACCCCAGTGCGCCGGACTTTAGGTCGGGCGCACCCAGCCAGCCTGCAACCAGTGCGCATAGTGCGGCAGGAAGGGCCACGCGATCAGCTGGCTGGCCGTCCCGACCGGGAACACTCCGGACGTCACATGATCCATCCAGTCATCCTTGCCGCCAACCTGCGCCAGCAGCTTGCGATGCAGCGGCGTGTCCCTGAGCCCGTCAGCCGTCAGCCCGCGGTCGTCGCGTACCGCATCGAACGCCAGCACCGGCGCCAGCGGCACGCGCAACGCATCGACCGGGCCGGAATACAGATCATGCACACTGCCCCAGTCACGCCCCTGCAAGCGGCTTGCAATGCGATCGAGCTCTGCTTCCGCACGCTCGATATCGCGGACCCGGTACAGATGCTGGCCGAGTACGTTATCAAAGAACAGCGACGCCCGCGGATACTGCGCGAGCAAGGCTTCCAGATCCTGCAGGCCGTCCGTGTTCAGATGCGTGAACGCGGTGCCGGATGCACGCAGCGCGCGCCCGTGGTTGAAGCGAAACAGCCGCGGCGCGTGGCGGTCGATATCGACCAGCACCACAGCGTCAAAACGCTGCAACCAGCGCGACGACATCATCCAGCCGGCACTACCGCCGATCAGCAGCAATTGCCGCGATACGGGCTGCGTACTGTCCAGCCAGTCGGCGATCAGCTGCGTGGTCGCGGCCCAGCGCCGCCGCTGCAGGAACGCACGCAAATGCCAGCGCAGGCCGCCCGTGGTGTCGCGCTTGATCATGTCTCGATTGTCCATATCGCGATTGCTCATATCGCGCTGGCTCATCGTGCCGGGTGCGGCTGCGACCGGATCATGCGCTGCAGACCAGCTCCAGGATCTCGCGCATCGCTGAATCCTGCGGCACTTTCTCCCACGGCGGCAGCGAGCCCATCACGCCGAATTCCTTGCCACGCAGCTTGCCGTCCGTGAAGAAGGACATGTGGATTGCGCGCGCGTAGCGCGTCTCGCATTCGACCTGCAGCAGCGACCTGGTCGAACGGTACACAGTGCCGTTGCTGCTGACTTGCGGATTACTGTAGTTCATCATGCTCCAGACCTCGCGCTGCTTGCCCTTGATCTTGATGGTGGAGCGATCGATGAAGAATTCGCCGTTGTTGTGTTTCGCGACACTGGTCCAGTCGGCATGAACGGCGCCGGATGCGAGCAGCATCAGACAGGCAAGAAAAGATTTCATTACGGTTTGGGTAAAGGCACCATGTTGGACGCCACGCCGACCGCCGCACGCATCGATACACCTTCGACGATCTCGGCCTGCGACTTGCCCTTGCCGCCGCAGCGCACCGACATGTTCGATGCATCGACACGATCGACATAATCGAGCGCCGCATTCGCCGCCACCACCGGCAACAGCAAGCCGCCGCTCATCAGCAGCAAGGTCGGTGTCGCGACCATGCTCACATTGCGCGCGTCGGTGTGGAAGCTGGTGCCGGCGATGCTCTGCTGGCACTCATGCGATGCGTACTTCGGGTCATTGCGGTCGAGCCCGATCGCGGTCAGTTCGGACTCAGTCGCGCAGCCGGCCAGCAACGCGGCCGCGGCGCAACACAGTAGCAGAGGTGTCGTACGAGACTGGGGCATGCCGGCAAAAAAGTGGCGATGACCCGGTCAATCTAACAATTTTCAGAAATATTGTAAATAAGAAACTTCACCCAAGGTCTTGATTTTGAAGGGCGAAATCCCGGCTGGCGGACCAGCGGCGCCATCAGCCGGACAGGACCAGTCCTACCAGAAGATCAGCCACAGCAGGCCCAGTATCGCCATCCACTTGGTCAGGTAGTACAGGAAGCGATTGCTGGCCTTCAGCTTCTTGGTCTGCACCCGCACCTTGTAGAACACGCTGAAGAACTTGTTCAAGCCGCCAACGCCCTCGCCGTCCACATTCTCGGACGCCGCCGCGGCGACCACATACTTGCCGAACAGCCGGTTGAACCAGCGTACCGGCGCGGTCCACAACGGCCGCTCGACATCGCAGAACAACACCACACGCTGCTGGTCCGTGGTGTTAGCCGCATGATGAATGAAGGTCTCGTCGAACATCACGGCTTCGCCATCCTTCCAGTGATAGCGCTGGCCATCGACTTCGATGAAGCAGCCCGGATCATTCGGCGTCACCAGTCCGAGGTGGTAGCGCAGCGAGCCGGCATACGGGTCGCGATGGCGCACCAGCGTTGCGCCCGGCGGCAGCGATGCAAACATCGCGGCCTTGATGGTCGGTATCTGCTTTAGCAGCGCCATCGTCTTCGGGCAATGCGCAGCAGCCGACGGCAGCTCCTTGCCATACCAGGTCAGGTAGAAGCGCTTCCAGCCGGTGCGGAAAAACGAGTTGAAGCCCACATCGTTGTAGCCCGACGCCGCGCGGATCTGGCCGCTGTCGGCCAGTGCCATCGCCTCGTCGCGGATGTCCTGCCAGTGCGCGCGCAGCGGCTCCAGTTCGGGGAAGTCCTGCTGGTCGATATAGGCCGAGGGGCGGATACGCGAAAACAGGTACATCAGCGCATTGACCGGCGCGATCAATACAGTGAAATCCGTCAGCGCACGCACCAGCCCGAAACGCACGGTGCCGCGGAAATGCGCATACAGCGCCGATGCGATGAACACCAGCAAAACCCAATGGCGTGTTTCGATCATCGCCAAATCCATGGATACCTCCGATTGCAATGGCCGCTAGTGTAATGCAGCGCCCGGTTTTTCCGGTTCGGAACCGGGCTGTTAAACTTTCTGTATTGCAAGATTCATTGACTCACGTCAACTCACCCACCTAAACCCGGCCCGCCTGAACACCCGTGATCACGGTCCAGATCCTGAGCCTGCTGTTGCTGGCCGCGTATTTTGCGTTTCTGCTGGCCAGCCTGCGGCGGCGCGGCCGCGTGATCAGCGGTCCCTGGCTTTTCCTGCTGCGCAGCTTCTTCCCGAACTGGCGCTTCTACCATGGCTTTGGCGCGCAACCCCGGCTGTTCCTGCGCAGCGCAGATGCGGCGGGCCAGTGGAGCGACTGGACCCTGTTCATGCCGCGCGCACCATTCCGGCTGACGACGCTGGTGCACAACCCGCGCAATAACCTGCTGCTCGCGAACCAGAACCTGATCGACCATCTGGGCTTCGACGTGCAGACCCTGGCCGACGGTCGCGACGTGCGCGAACTCGTCACCTACCAGATGACGGATCGCCTCACACAGCAGCTGCTCGCCGCGCGCGGCGAAGACTATGCGCACTACCAGTTCCAGTTGCGGCTGGTGCCACCGCTGCAGCCGCCGACCGAGGAGATGGCGATCCTGACCTCGCCGATGCTGCGCGCGCCATCCGTGCCGGCGGGGATGGCTGACGCATGAACAGCCTGTACCTTGCGGCACGCGCGCTGGAATGCCTGCTCGCCGTCAGCCTGCTGATCCAGACGCTGGAATTCCTGCGACTGCAAGCGGTGCAGGCACCCGGCGGCCTGTGGGACTGGGCCGTGCAGCGCGGCGATGTCGCGCACGCATCGGCGCCGATGCGCTGGCTGCTCGATACGACCTATCGCCCCGAGCTGCATCGCATCCATCTGCTGGTTCGGCTGGCCGCAGCGGCCAGCCTGCTATGGGGCAGCAGCCTCGCCAGCGCGATGCTGCTGTTCATCAGCACCGTGCTGATCCTGATCCGCTGGCGCGGCGCCTTCAATGGCGGCAGCGATTTCATGACGATCGCGGTGCTGACCGGCTTGCTGGCTGCGCACCTGGCCACGCCCTGGGTCGGCCCGGTGCTGGCGTGGAAGGCCGGGCTCTGGTACGTCGCGATCCATGCGATCACCTCGTACTTCATCTCCGGTGCGATCAAGCTCGTCACACCCGAATGGCGCAATGGCAGTGCGCTGGTGTATTTCCTCGACGGCGGCCTGCACGGACCGCTGCCGGCCGGCAGCCCTTACCGGCAGCGGCCGGTCGCGGTGGCCTGCAGCTGGGCCTTCATCGTATGGGAATGCCTGTTCCCGCTGGCGCTGGCCGGGCCGCGCGTCGCTGCCGTGTTCTGCGCAGTGGCGGCGCTGTTCCACTTTCTCGTGTTCCGCTACTTCGGACTGAACCGCTTCTTCTGGGCGTGGGCGGCCAGCTTCCCGGCCATCATTTACTGTGCAACGCAGTGGTAACAGCAATCGGGTAAGCTCTCGCCCTGTGAAAAACATGGCCAACTCCCCTTCCTCCGCCCGTCCGCCCCGTCGTTCGCCGCTCGTTCCTGTCCTGGTTGCGCTGCTGCTGGCAGCTGCGGTCGGCGCGCTGCTCTGGTATGTGCTCGGCAAGAACGACGCGAAAAGCGATGGCGAGCGCGGCTCGCGCCGGCCGCCGGTCACGGTCGGCGTCGCCAATGCCGAACAGCAGGCATTCCCGGTGGTGCTTGAAGCGCTCGGCACGGTGACGCCGGTCGCGACCTCGGTGGTACGCGCACAGGTGTCGGGCGTGATCCAGCAAGTGCTGTTCACCGAAGGGCAGATGGTGCAGAAAGGCCAGCTGCTGGCCGTGATCGACCCGCGCCCGTTCGAGATCGCACTGATGCAAGCCACCGGCCAGCTGAGGCGCGATGAGGCACAACTGGAAAACGCACGCGTCACCGAAAAACGCTACCGCACGCTGCTTGCGCAAGATTCGATCGCGCAGCAGGAAGTCGACAGCCAGGCGGCGCTGGTCAAGCAACTCGAAGGCACGGTCAATGTCGATCGTGCTGCGGAACGCAGCGCGAAGCTGAATCTCGAATTCAGCCGCATCGCCGCGCCGATTTCGGGCCGCATCGGCCTGCGTACCGTTGATGTCGGCAACCTGGTCGGTCCCGGCGATGCGACCGGCATTGTCACCATCACACAGGTATCGCCGATCGATGTCGCGTTCACGCTGCCGCAGGATCGCATCCCCGAACTGCGGGCCGCGCTCGCCGGCAGCCGTGCGCCGAACGTGATTGCACTGGACCGCGCGCGCGCCAATGAGCTGGCCGTCGGCCGCTTCCTCGCGCTCGACAACCTGGTTGATCCGCAGACCGGCACCGTGCGCGCGAAGGCGCGCTTCGACAATGCGAAGGGTGCGCTGTTCCCGAACCAGTTCGTGAATGTGCGCGTGAACCTGCGCGCGATCGAGAATGCGATCTCGGTACCGGTGTCGGCGATCCGGCGTGGCGCCGGCACCGAATTCGTTTATGTGCTCGATGCCGCCAGCAAGACCGTCGCGGTGCGCCAGGTGAAGACCGGCTTGTCTGCCGCTGACAAGGTGCAAGTGCTGTCGGGCCTCGAACCCGGAGAGAAAGTGATCACCGAAGGCGCGGACCGGCTGGCCGACGGCGCGAAGGTGCGCTTGCCGGGAGAAGCGCGCGGTGAAAGCCGCGGTGGTGGCGGTGGTGGTGGCGGTGGTGCCCGGGGCGCCGCCTCTGCAGCAGCAGGTGGCGACGACAGCAAAGGGCTGGAGCGCAAGCGCGGTGGCGGTAAGGCCAGTGTCCCGTCCGCTGCACAGTCCGCTGCTCAGTCCGCTCCACAGTCGGCGAGCCAGTCCGCTGGCCAGCCCGCGCCCGAAGGCGAACGCCCGCGCCGCCGCGACAAGAGCAGCGAATGATCCTCTCCCGTCCCTTCATCCTGCGGCCGGTCGCGACTGCGCTGCTGATGTTGGCGATCGTGCTGTCCGGGCTGGTGGCCTTGCGCTTCCTGCCGCTGTCCGCATTGCCGCAAGTCGACTTCCCCACCATCCAGGTGCGCGTCGCGTATCCGGGCGCGAGCCCGGAAGTCATCAGCCAGACCCTGACCGCACCGCTCGAACGCCAGTTCGGGCAGATGGCGGGCTTGAAGCGCATGAGCTCCTCGTCGGCGGCCGGCATCGCCAGCATCACGCTGCAGTTCAGCCTTGGCTTGCCGCTGGATGTGGCCGAGCAGGAAGTACAGGCCGCGATCAATGCGGCCACCACGTTGTTGCCGGCCGACCTGCCGGCGCCGCCTACGTACGCGAAGATCAATCCGGCCGATGCGCCGGTGCTGACGCTGGCGCTGACCTCGGACACGCTGCCGCTGACCGAGGTGCAAGACATTGCGAACACCCGTCTCGCACTGAAGATCAGCCAGGTGCCGGGCGTGGGCCTGGTGTCGCTCAGCGGCGGCCAGAAGCCCGCCGTACGCATCCAGGCCAACCCGCGTGCCCTGGCCGCCGCCGGCCTGGGCCTCGATACGCTGCGCATCGCGATCGCGACCGCCAACGCGAACACCGCGAAAGGCAACTTCGACGGCCCGACTCGCTTCTGGTCCATCAATGCGAATGACCAGCTGTCGTCGGTTGACCAATACAAGCAACTGGTCGTCGCCTACAAGAACGGCGCGCCGGTCCGGCTGGCGGATGTCGCCGAGGTCGTGCAAGCCGCCGAGAATGTGCGCCTCGGCGCCTGGGCCGACCTGACGCCGGCGGTGATCCTGAACGTGCAGCGGCAACCGGGCGCCAATGTGATCGACACCGTCGATGCGATCAAGCGCAAGCTGCCCGAATTGCAGGCCGCGATGCCGGCCGCGATCAACATCAACGTACTCAGCGACCGCACCACCGGCATACGCGCGTCCGTCAACCATGTCAGCACCGAGCTGTTGCTGGCCGTGGTGCTGGTGGTGATGGCCATCCTGCTGTTCCTGCACAACGGCCGCGCCACCGTGATCGCCAGCCTCGCGGTGCCGATCTCGCTGATCGGCACGCTGGGCGTGATGTATTTGATGGGCTACAGCCTGAACAACCTGACGCTGATGGCGCTGACGATTGCGACTGGTTTTGTGGTCGATGACGCCATCGTCATGGAAGAGAATATTGCGCGCCATCTTGAAACGGGCATGTCACCGCTGCAGGCCGCGCTGAAAGGCGCCGGCGAGATCGGCTTCACGATCGTGTCGCTGACGCTGTCGCTGATTGCGGTGCTGATCCCGCTGCTGTTCATGAGCGACATCGTCGGCCGCCTGTTCCGCGAGTTCGCGGCGACACTGGCGATCACGATCCTGATCTCGGCACTGGTGTCGCTGACGCTGGTGCCGATGATGTCTGCCCGCTGGCTGCGCGCCGAGCGCGACCTGCGGCGCTCTCGCATCGCCGACTGGCTGCAGCAGCGCTTCGATGCGCTGCGCGATGCCTATGCGCGCACGCTGGACGTCGCTCTGGCGCATCAGGGGCTGACGCTGCTGGCGGCAGCGCTGACGCTGGTGCTGACCATCCTGTTGTACATCGCGATACCCAAAGGCTTGTTCCCGGTGCAGGACACGGGCCAGCTGCAGGTGCGGGTTGAAGCGGCCAACGGCATTTCGTATCAGCGCATGAGCGAATTGCAGCAGGCTGTCGCGCGCGAATTCCTGCAAGACCCGGATGTGGCGTCGCTGTCGTCGCAGGTCGGCGTCGGCGTGACTGAAAACGCGATGCTGCACACCGGCAGCATGCTGGTGAACCTGAAGCGCGAACGCAGCGGCAGCCAGCAAGCGACGATGGATCGTTTGCGCGAGCGTGCCTCGCATGTGCCCGGCGTCAGCGTCTATCTGCAACCGACGCAGGACCTGACCATCGATGCCGAATCCGGCCCAACCCCGTTCCGGGTTGCGATCGAGGGCGCGGATACCGCGGTGGTGAACCGCTGGGCGCAATTGCTCGCGCAGCAGATGAGCGAAGAGGCGGTTCTGCAATCGGTGCTTACCGATGCCGGCGCCACCGGCCCGTCCGTCACCGTGAAAATCGACCGCGACAGCGCCGCCAGGCTGGCGGTCACCGCCGCCGCCATCGATGATGCGCTATACAGCGCCTTTGGTCAGCGCATCGTGTCCACCATCTTCACCGAGACCAACCAGTACCGCGTGATCCTCGAAGCACAGCCCGGCACCGCTGCGTCGCCGGCATCGCTGGCCGATCTGCCGCTGCGTACCTCGTCCGGCAAGCCGACCACGCTGAGCGCGATCGCCAGCATCCACGAACAACCGGCGCCGCTGCAGATCACGCATGTGGGCCAGTTCCCGGCAGCCACGATCGGTTTCGATGCCGCGCCCGGCCATGCGCTGGGCGATGCAGTGAAGGCGGTGCGCCGCGCAGCGGCCGACATCCAGCTGCCCGGTGCGGTCAGCCTGCATTTCCTGGGTGCGGCCGGCGCCTATGAGGCGGCACTGACCAATCAGCTGTGGCTGATTCTGGCGGCGATTGTGTGCGTGTACATCGTGCTGGGTGTGCTGTATGAAAGCTATGTGCATCCGCTGACGATACTGTCGACACTGCCGTCGGCCGGCGTCGGCGCGCTGCTGGCGCTGATGATCGCCGGACAATCACTGGGCGTGATCGGCATCATCGGCCTGATCCTGTTGATCGGCATCGTGAAAAAGAACGCGATCATGATGATCGACTTCGCGATCAGCGCCGAGCGTGATGAGGGCAAGTCGCCGCAGGACGCGATCCGGCAGGCGGCCCTGCTGCGACTGCGCCCCATCCTGATGACGACCTTCGCGGCGCTGTTCGCCGCCCTGCCGCTGATGCTGAGCCAGGGCGACGGTGCCGAGCTGCGGCGTCCGCTCGGTACCGCGATCTTTGGCGGGCTGCTGGTGAGCCAGTTGCTGACGCTGTACACGACACCCGTGATCTATCTCGGCTTCGACCGCCTTGGCCGTCGCTGGTTTGGCGCCAGCGCCCGGCGCGACGGAGCAGCGCGGTGAATCTGTCGCGGCCCTTCATCGAAAGGCCGATCGGCACCACGCTGCTGACGATTGCGCTGGCGCTGGTCGGTGCGGTCGCGTTCTTCGGGCTGCCGGTTGCGCCGCTGCCGCAAGTCGATTTTCCGGCGATCTCGGTCACCGCGTCGCTGCCCGGCGCCAGTCCGGCCACCATTGCATCGAGCGTTGCATCACCGCTGGAGCGGCGACTGGGTGCGATCCCCGGCGTCAATGAAGTCACGTCCAGCAGCCGCAACGGCACGGCGCGCATTTCGCTGCAATTCGAACTGAACCGCAAGATCGACGCTGCCGCACGCGAGGTGCAGGCCGCGATCAATGCGGCGCGCGCGGACTTGCCGATCTCCCTGCGCGCCAACCCGAGTTACAGCAAATCGAATCCGGCCGATACACCGGTGATCGTGCTGGCCCTGACCTCGTCCACCCGCAGCCCGGGCCAGATCTATGAATCCGTCGCCAACCTGGTTCAGCAAAAGCTGTCGCAGGTCAGAGGCGTGGGCGAGGTCGAGCTGGGTGGCGGGTCGCTGCCCGCCGTGCGCGTGCAATTGCAGCCGTTTGCACTGAACCGGCATGGTATCGCGATGGAAGATGTGCGCGCAGCGATCCAGGCCAGTGCAGCCAACCGTCCGAAAGGACAACTCGAACACGGCGAGCGGCGCTACCAGGTATATACCGACACCGGCGCGACCGTGCTGTCGGCGGCTGCATATCGCGATCTGGTGCTGGCCTGGCGCAATGGCGCGCCGGTACGCCTGGCCGATGTGGCCGAGGTGATCGACAGCGTCGAGGACAAGAACACGCTGGGCCTGTTTAATGGCAAACCAGCCGTCATCGTGCTGGTCAATCGCCAGCCCGGCGCGAACGTGATCGAAACGGTGGATGCGGTCAAGGCGCTGCTGCCTGAGTTGCGCGCCGAGCTGCCGCCGGACATCACGATGCAGATCTCGTCCGACCGCACGTACTCGATACGCGCGTCGCTGCAAGAGATCGAGATCACGCTGCTGATCTCGCTGGTGCTGGTGGTGCTGGTGGTCAGTGCCTTCCTGCGCAGCGTGCGCGCGACAATCATACCGGCGGTTGCGACCATCGTGTCGCTGCTCGGCACCTTTGCGGTGATGTATGCACTGGGCTTCAGCCTGAACAACCTGTCGCTGATGGCGCTGACGGTCGCGACCGGTTTCGTCGTCGATGATGCGATCGTGGTGCTTGAGAATATTTCGCGCCATATCGATGCCGGCATGGATCGCTTCGAAGCCGCACTGAAAGGCGCGCGCGAAGTGGGCTTCACGGTGCTCTCGATCAGCGTATCGCTGGTCGCTGTGTTCATCCCACTGCTGTTCATGGGAGGCCAGGTCGGCCGCTTGTTCCGTGAATTCGCAGTCACGCTGTCGGCCGCGGTGCTGATTTCGCTGCTGGTGTCGCTGACCACCACACCGATGATGTGTGCGTGGCTGTTGCGGCGCAAGGATGAGCGCGAGGCCGCAAACGGCAACTCGCGTCAGGATGGAGGTTCGCAAGCGATCAAGCGCGCGCTCGAACGCGGCTATGCGCGCATCGAGCGTGTGTATGCGCGCAGCCTGGACGCTGCGCTCGCGCATCGCTGGCTGGTGCTGCTGTCACTCGGCGCCGTGATCGCGCTCAACGTCTTTCTGTTCAACGTGATACCGAAAGGCTTTTTCCCGCAACAGGACAGCGGGCTGCTGTCGGTGGGCTTGCGTGCGGACCAGAGCATTTCGTTCCAGGCGATGAAAGGCAAGCTGCAGCAACTGGTGGACATCATCGGCAAGGATCCGGCAGTCGATACCGTGGTCGGCTTCACCGGCGGCAGCCGTCCCGGTGGCGGCTACATGTTCATCACGCTCAAGCCCTGGGGTGTACGCACCGAGAAAGGCCAGGACGTGGTGAACCGGTTGCGCCCGCAGCTGTCGCGCGTGACCGGTGTCGGCGTGTTCCTGTCGCCGGTCCAGGATTTACGGATGGGCACGCGGCGTGATGCGAACACCTTGCAGTACACGCTGAAAAGCGACAACTTCGCGGACCTCAAGCTGTGGAGCGACAAACTCGCGCAAGCGCTCAAGGCCCGGCCCGAGCTGGTGGACATCGACAACGATCTGCAGCAGAACGGCGTCGAAGTGTTCGTGCGCGTCGACCGCGATGCGGCAGCGCGGCTGGGCGTCAGCATGCGCGATGTGAACAATGCGCTGTACAACGCGTTTGGCCAGCGCCAGGTCGCGACGCTGTATGGCGACCTGAACCAGTACCACGTGATCCTTGGCGTCAGCCCCGAGCATGCGCAGAGCCCGCAGGCCCTGCATGACATCCATGTGCCGGCGCGCGCCGGTGCAGCGCTGGTGGCCAGCAGCAGCGTGGTGGGCGCCGCTTCGTCCGGCGCCGGTACCGTGCCCTCCCCCAACCCCGGTGCGCGTGACCCGGCCAGCGGCCAGGTGATCAGCACCGCACCGACCACGATGGTACCGCTGTCCGCGCTGGCAAGCTTTGCCGAACGCGCGACCGCAGCCACGGTCAACCATCAGGATGCGGAGCTGGCCGCAACCGTGTCGTTTGCGCTGGCGAAGGGTCGCTCGATGAGCGATGCGCAGCGTGTGGTGCGCGAGGCCGAAGCCGAGATCGCAATGCCGGTCAATGTGCGTGGCAGCTTCCAGGGCACTGCGCGCGCCTATCAGGAATCGCAGGGCCAGCAATCGCTGCTGATCGTGCTGGCCATCGTCACCATCTACATCGTGCTGGGCATCCTGTACGAAAGTCTGGTGCATCCGGTGACGGTGCTGTCCACCATTCCATCGGCCGGCGTCGGCGCGGTGATTGCGCTGATGCTGTTCGACATGGAGTTCTCGATCATTGCGCTGATCGGCGTGTTCCTGCTGCTTGGCATCGTGAAGAAAAATGCGATCCTGATTATCGATGTCGCGATCGAGCTGGAGCGCTCACGCGGCCTGTCGGCACTGGATGCCGTACGCGAAGCCAGCGTGCAGCGACTGCGCCCTATCCTGATGACGACCGCCGCTGCCGCGCTCGGCGCACTGCCGCTGGCGATCGGCTTTGGCGAGGGCTCAGAGCTGCGCCAGCCGCTGGGCGTGGCCATCATCGGCGGATTGGTCGCGAGCCAGTTGCTGACGCTGCTGACCACGCCGGTGGTGTATGTCGCGATGGACCGCTGGCGCCGCCGTGGTCCGAATGATAACGCGCTTGCACGCGACACGCGCTACGATAACGATGATCGCGGTTCCGGCCACGCCGGCGACACAACGGGTACGACAGGCGCAGAAAACTTGTCACCTGTGCCGACCGTGCCAACCCTAACGGCCCTGCCGCCCGCTCCGCAGACACCATGACCACCATCGATCCACCACCACGGCCCGCCGCACCTGCAGTGCGCGCTGCATTTGCTTGCGGCGCTGCCGCGCTCGCCCGCGCTCCAGCGCTTGCTCCCGCTTTTGCTGTTGTGCTGACCTGCATGCTGGGCGCCTGCTCGATCGGCCCGCTGTATGAACGTCCTGCAGCGACCGTGACGCCGATTCCGGACCACTACAAGGAAGCCGAAGGCTGGACCGCCGCACAGCCGGCCGACGCACAGCCGCGCGAAGCCTGGTGGCAGGCGTTCGGCGATCCTGTGCTTGATGCGCTGGTCGAGCGCGTCGCGGTATCGAACCAGAACATCGCCGCCGCAGTTGCCAGCTATGCACAGGCACGCGCCGTGGTCGGGCAGCAGCGTGCCGCGCTGTTTCCGTCGGTGTCACTGTCGGGTCGCGTGAATCGCAGCAATGGCAAGACCACGCAACGCGATGTGCAGTTCGACCTCGGCGCCAGCTGGGAACCGGATGTGTGGGGCCGACTGCAACGCGCAGTCGCCGGCGCGACCGCGAATGCGCAGGCCAGCGCCGGCGACCTCGCGACCGCGACCCTGTCCGCACAGGGTGAACTGGCCGGCAATTACCTGTTGCTGCGCCAGACCGATGAGCAGCGCCGCTTGCTCGGCAATGCGATCCGCGACTACCAGCGCGTGTACGAGATCGCGCAGAACCGCTACAACGCCGGCGTCGCACCGAAGACCGATGTGCTGCAGGCGCAGACCCAGCTCGCGAATGCGCAGTCCGAAGCCGAAGGACTGCTGCGCACGCGCGCGCAACTCGAGCATGCGATCGCGGTGCTGGTGGGTGAGCAACCGGCGAATTTTTCTTTGCCGGTCGCCGCATGGCAGCCGGTGGTGCCGAACGTGCCCTTGCTGATTCCCTCCGAGCTGCTGCAACGTCGGCCCGACATCGCTGCGGCCGAACGTCGTGTCGCCGCTGCGAATGCGCAGATCGGCATCGCACGCTCGGCCTACTATCCCAGCATCGTGCTGGGCGCCAGCGAAGGCGTCGCCGCCAGCAGCATATCCGCGCTCGCATCAAATCCGGTCACGCTGTGGTCGATCGGTGTGTCGCTCACGCAGAGCATCTTCAATGCCGGGCTGGTAAAGAACCGCGTCGCCGGTGCCGAAGCGGCCTATGAAGCCACGGTCGCGCTGTACCGGCAAACGGTGCTGTCGGCATTCCAGTCCGTCGAAGACCAGCTGGCCGCGACCCGCGTGCTCGCGCAACAAGAGAGCTACCTCGCGCAAGCGTCAAAGGCCGCCGATGCTGCCGAGCAGCAAGTGCTGAACCGCTACCGTGCCGGACAGGTCAGCTTCCTCGAAGTGGTGACCGCGCAAACCACGGCACTGAATGCGCGTCGTGCGCTGGTGCAGCAGCAGGGTGACAGGCAAATCGCGAGCGTCGCGCTGATACAGGCGCTCGGTGGTGGTTGGGAAGGCAAGCAAGCGCTGCAGTGATGCTGGGCCCGTAGACACGCAATGCAACGCGATGCAACGCAATGCAGCGCAGCGCAACCCGGCTCAGCTCAAATCAGCTCAACTCAAATCACTGGCAACCGAGGCGGCTGGTGCAGGTCCAGAAACCACATTCCGTGCCGAGGTCGAGCGGCTTTTTGCCCTCGGGCGCGCAGCGCTGTTGCTGCGCCTTCCAGGCGTCACCGGAAAAGTCGAACGCACTGTAGCGGTAATGGACACTGCCATCGGTTTGCGGCCTAGTGGATGCGCAGGCGGACAGCAGAGCGGCGATCATGATGATCGCCGCGCCGCTACGGCCTGCGGTGGCTGTCATCTCATTCGCCAAAACGGCGCTTGACCATCAGCAGCGCGACCACACTGACCATCGCCATCACCGACAGGTAGTAGCCGACATACTGCAGGCCGTAATGGGTCGCGAGCCAGGTGGCGGCATACGGCGCCAGCGATGCACCGAGAATGCCGCCGAGGTTGAATGCCAGCGAGGAGCCGGTATACCGCACCGCCGGCGGGAACAGGCTGGAGGCGAGGCCGCCGAGCGGGCCGAAGCACATGCCCATCAGAGCCATGCCGATCACCAGTGCCAGCAGCACCAGCAGCGGGCTGCCGGAGCCGAGCATCGGCCCCAGGAACAGGCCGTAGATCACGATGCCGATCGAACCCAGCAGCAGGCCGGCGGTGCGGCCGCGCTGGTCCGACAGCAGCGCCGACAGCGGAATGAAGCCGGCAAAGAACAGCACCGAGATCAGCTGCAGCTTCAGGAAATCCGGTCGTGTATAGCCAAGCTGCGACGTGGCCCAGCCAAGCGTGAAGACCGTGATCAGGTAGAACAGCACGAACTGGCCCATCGACGACAGCGTGCCGAGGATCAGCGGCTGCGGATGACGGAACACCACATCGAGCATCGGCGCTTTCACGCGCTCATGCTTCTCCAGCACGTGCTGGAATTCCGGCGTCTCGGTGATGTTCAGTCGCACGTACAGGCCCACGAAGACCAGCAAGGCGCTGGAGACGAACGGAATGCGCCAACCCCAGTCGAGGAAGTCGGCCTCGGGCATCTGCGTGGTCAGGTACAGAAACACACTGCCGGACAGGAAGAAGCCGGCCGGGCCGCCCAGCTGCGGGAACATGCCATACCAGGTGCGCTTGCCCGGCGGCGCATTCTCGGTCGCGAGCAGCACTGCACCGCCCCACTCGCCGCCCAGCCCCAGGCCCTGGCCGAAACGCAGGATGGCCAGCATGATGGGCGCGGCGATGCCGATCGATGCATAGGGCGGTAGCAGGCCGATGAACACCGTCGACAGACCCATTGTCAGCAGGGACGCGACCAGTGTCGCCTTGCGACCGATGCGGTCGCCAAAGTGCCCGAACAGCGCGGAGCCCACCGGGCGCGCGACAAACGCCAGGCCGAACGTGGCCAGCGACTGCAGCACCGCGAGGGTCGGATCGGATTCGCCAAAGAACAGCTTCGGAAATACCAATACCGCCGCTGTACCGAAGATGTAAAAATCGAAGTACTCGATCGTGGTGCCGATCAGGCTGGCAAACAGCACCTTGGTGGCCGAGTTGCCGGAAGTGCCACCGGCTCCGGCCTCGTGGGCCTCGCCGGTCTGACTGACGTTGTCTTGCATGTGTCTCGCTCGCTTGTTGTGGATTTTGTCACGATCGTCGACTCGCGCGGCGGATAGACGCGGAGCCTGACGGTCGCGCTGCATCTTGCCAGCGGCACCCATGCGGGTCAACGAAAGGATTTTCATCAGTCCGCGATCAGCGATAATTCGACACCGACGCGACTGGCAGACCAGACCGATATCGGCGTGGCTGAACGCCGCCTTTGCGAATCGCATAGGCCCGGCTGCCCGACGCAACCTCTATCCCTTACGGAGAAAACCGCATGTCCTTCTTCCCCGGCTTCACGCAAAAGAGCATCCGCACCAGTGGTGGCGTCACCATCAACACCGTCATGAAGGGCCAGGGCGAGCCGGTGCTGCTGCTGCACGGCTACCCGCAGACCATGGTGTGCTGGCACGAGATCGCTCCGAAGCTCGCGAAGAACTACACCGTGGTGGTCGCCGATCTGCGCGGCTATGGCGCATCGTCCAAGCCGAAAGGCCTGCCTGACCATTCGAACTATTCGAAGCGCGCGATGGCGCAAGACATGGTCGATGTGATGAGCAAGCTGGGCTTCGACAAGTTTCATCTGGTCGGCCATGACCGTGGCGGCCGTGTCGCGCACCGGCTCGCGAAAGACCATGGCGAACGCGTGCAGACGCTGACCGTGCTCGATATCTCGCCGACGCTGAAAATGTTCGAGAGCACCAATCTGCAGTTCGCGACTGCCTATTACCACTGGTTCCAGATGCTGCAGCCGGCGCCACTGCCGGAAAAGATGCTGCAAGGGATAGTCCCGTTCAACATCCTCGGCCGTGTCGGCCGCGACGAGCTGGACCTGTCGGCGTTCGATCCTAAAGCAGTGAAAGAATATGTGCGCGCCTTCAAGGACCCGAAGGCGATTCACGCCAGCTGCGAAGACTACCGCGCAGCCGGCACCATCGACCTCGAACATGACCGCAAGGATCGCCGTCGCAAACTGAAGATGCCGGTACTGACGCTGTGGGGCAAACAGGGCGTGGTGAACCGTCTGTTCGACTGCCTCGGCGACTGGAAAGAAGTCGCAAGCAATGTGCGCGGCAAGGCGCTGAACTGCGGCCATTTCGTGCCGGAAGAAAAGCCGGCCGAGACGCTGCGCGAAATCCGCGCGTTCATCGCCGAGCATCCGATCAAGCTCAGGAAGGCCAGATAAGCCAGCCGTCACCGGGCAGCGCCGCCATACCGTCGCAACATTACACCACCGCGCGGCTCGGCGGATTCCATCGATTTAATCAACCCGCAACAAGGAAGCAAGCATGAAACCGAACGCCGTCAAACGCCTGGGCATGGTCCGTCGCCGCGAAGACATGACCTATGAACAATTCACCCATCACTGGCTGAATGTGCACGCCGAGCTGTGCAAGAAGCTGCCGAACATGCGCCGCTATGCCGTGAACCTGCTGCCGCCGGAATCGGCGAAGCTGCTGGGCTTCGATGGTTTCTCGGAGCTGTGGTTCGATGATGAAGAGGCACTGAAGGCGTCGCTGGCCAGCCCGGAAGGCGTGACCCTGCTGTCCGACCTGCCGAACTTCACATCGGCGATCCAGCCGATTTTGTCGCATGAGTATCTGATGCTCGGCAAGTGATCATCTGATCGCAAGACGTAAAAAACGCCGGACTTGCGCAAGCAGTCCGGCGTTTTTGTTGGGTCGTACTTTATCAAGCCGCGTGCGGTACCTGCGGCTGGCCTTGTTGGTAACGCTGCAGTGCCTTGTCGAGATCGACACGATAACGCGCAACCGCCGCCTCCTTCACATGACCGAAGCCGCGCACCTGCATCGGTAGCGCTGCAATCTCGGTCGCCAGTGCGAGCTTGTCCGCATCCAGCGTCGCCAACAGCGACTTCAGCAGCGCACGGTAGTCGACGATCAGCTGACGCTCCATCTTGCGCTCGGCGGTGTAGCCGAACGGATCGAGCGCGGTACCACGCATACCCTTGAAGCGCGCCAGCACCGAGAAGGCCTTGAACATCCATGAGCCGTATTCGGCTTTCACCAGATGACCCTTGCCGTCCTTCTTCGACAGCAGGGGCGGCGCGAGGTTGAACTTCAGCGTCAGCTTGCCTTCGAACTGCTGCGCCAGCTTGTCGGTGAACTGGCTGTCGGTGTACAGGCGCGCGACTTCATACTCGTCCTTGTACGCCATCAGCTTGAACAGCGACTGCGCAACGGCCTTGCTGAGCTTGTCGGTCTTGACCAGCTTCGCTTCTGCAGCCTTCACTTCCTCGACCAGCGCCGCATACTCAGCCGCATACGCAGCATTCTGGTAACCAGTCAGGAACTCGATGCGGCGTTTTACCATGGTCGTCAGCGATTCCGGCATCTGCAGCGTGACCGCCTGCGCCGGTGATGCCGCACGTTCGACCGCCTTGATATCGACCGCTGCACGACGACCCCAGCGGAATGCGCGCTGGTTGGCATCGATCGCGACGCCATTGAGTTCAATCGCGCGCAGGATCGCCGCTTCCGACAGCGGCAACCTGCCCTTCTGGTACGCAAAGCCGAGCATGAACAAATTGGTCGCGATCGAATCGCCCATCAGCGCGGTGGCCAGACGGGTGGCATCGACATAATCAGCGCTGCCGCCGACGGAATCATTGATCAGCGCTTCGACCTGATCGGCCGGGTATTGCCAGTCGGGCTGCTGTGCGAAATGACCCGTCGGTTGCTGATGCGTGTTGATCACCGCATGCGTACGGCCCGGGCGCATTTTCGCGATCGCATCCTGTGCGCCGGCGGTCAGCATGTCGCAACCGAGCACGAGGTCGGCCTCGCCGGTGGCGATGCGCTGCGCGCGGATCGCTTCCGGCGTTGCTGCGATACGCACATGCGAAGTTACCGAACCATTCTTTTGCGACATGCCGGTCATGTCCAGCACCGACACGCCCTTGCCCTCCAGATGACCCGCCATGCCGAGCAGTGCGCCGATGGTGATCACGCCGGTGCCGCCGATACCGTTGATCAGGATGTTGTACGGCTGGTCGCAGCGGGCATGCACCGGCTCGGGCAGCGCGGCAAAGCCCTCATCGGTCGCACGCGCGACCCTGGCCTTGCGCGGCGTACCACCGGTCACGGTGACGAAGCACGGGCAGCAACCCTTCACGCAAGAATAATCCGTGTTGCAGGAGGACTGGTCGATCACGCGCTTGCGGCCGAACTCGGTTTCGAGTGGCAGGATGGACGTGCAGTTGGATTGCGTGCCGCAATCGCCACAGCCTTCGCAAACGGCGTCATTGATGAACAGACGCTGCGGCGGCTCCGGGAATTCGTTTTTCTTGCGACGGCGGCGCTTTTCCGCGGCGCACACCTGGTCATAGATCAGCACCGATACGCCTGCGACCTCACGCAGTTCGCGCTGCACAGCATCCATGTCCTTGCGGTCGTTGATGGTGATGATGGACGGCAGGCCCGAACGGTCGTCATAGCGCGACAGATCTTCGGTGACCAGTGCAATCCGCTTCACGCCTTCGGCCGCCATCTGGTTCGCGATCTGATGCACGGTCAACGTGCCGTCGACCGGCTGGCCGCCGGTCATGGCGACCGCATCGTTGTACAGGATCTTGTAGGTCATGTTGACCTTGGCCGCGACGGCCGCGCGGATCGCGAGATAGCCTGAGTGGAAGTAGGTGCCGTCACCGAGGTTCTGGAATACATGCGGCACCTTGGAGAAGGCCGACTGCCCTATCCACGGCGCGCCCTCGCCGCCCATGTGCGTGGTCAGGCGGTTGTGCTCCGGGTAGATGGCCGTGGCCATCACATGGCAGCCGATGCCGGCCAGCGCGAGGCTGCCCTCGGGCACCTTGGTCGACGTATTGTGCGGACAGCCCGAGCAATACCAGGCGGGGCGCGCAGGCGTAATCACGGCGCGATTCAGCACCTGCTCTTTCGCTTCAAGGAAGGTAAGACGTGCCTTGATCAAGTCGCTGGTGTGGAAGCGTGCAATGCGCGATGCGATCACGCGCGCAATCTGCGCGACCGAGAAATCCGCCTTCGCCGACAGCAGCCAGTCGCCGCGCGGATGGCCGGCCCACTCGCCCTTCTCGTCGAACTTGCCGATCACGCGCGGACGCACGTCCTCGCGCCAGTTGTACAGCTGTTCCTTCAACTGGTATTCGACGACCTGGCGCTTTTCTTCCACCACCAGGATCTCATCCAGACCCTGCGCAAACTCTCGCACGCCTTCCGGTTCCAGCGGCCACACCATCGCCACCTTGTACAGGCGGATGCCGATGTCGGCGGCCCTTGCTTCGTCGATGCCGAGTTCTTCCAGCGCTTCCAGCACATCGAGATAGGACTTGCCGGACGCGATGATGCCGAGCTTCGCGTTCGGGCTGTCGATGGTGGTGTGGTTCAGCTTGTTTGCGCGCGCATACGCCATCGCGGCGTAGATCTTGTAGTCCTGCATCAGCGCTTCCTGCTTGCGCGCCTGCACGCCCAGCGTGTCGGTCGACAGCCGGGTATTGAGCCCGCCCTCGGGCATCTCGAAATCTTCCGGATAGCTGATCTTCAGGCGGAATGGATCGGCATCGACCGAGGCGGTGGATTCCACCGTGTCGGCCAGTGCCTTGAAGCCGACCGCGACGCCGGCGTAGCGCGACATCGCCCATGCATGCAGGCCGAGGTCCAGATATTCCTGCACATTGCACGGGTACAGCACCGGGATCATGCACGCCGAAAAAATGTGATCCGACTGATGCGGCAGCGTCGATGAGTACGCACCATGGTCATCACCGGCCACCAGCAGCACGCCACCATGTTTGGCGGTACCGGCATGGTTCATGTGCTTGAACACATCGGCGCAGCGGTCGACGCCGGGGCCCTTCGCGTACCACATGCCGAACACACCGTCATATCTGGCCGGTCCCACCAGATCCACGGTCTGCGTGCCCCAGACTGCAGTGGCAGCGAGGTCTTCGTTCACACCGGGCACGAACTTCACCTGATGCCGTTCCAGATGCTTTGCCGCTTTCCACAATGCTTCGTCCAGCATGCCCAGTGGCGAGCCACGATAGCCGGAAATGAAGCCGCCGGTGTTCAGGCCGTTTGCGGCATCGCGCAGGTGCTGCAGCATCGGCAGGCGTACCAGTGCCTGGATGCCGGACAGGTAGATCTTGCCTTGCGTGGCGGTGTACTTGTCGTCGAGGGTGACGTCTGACCGGACAATGCCGGTGGCGGCGGTGGCCGTGGTGATTGTGCTTGCAGGCTGCTTGTTTACAGCAGTGTCGGTGGTACCGGCGGCCACAGGCGCGGCGCCCGCCGGGCGGGTCTCGGTGTGCATCGTGTCTCTCCCAAATGATCTTCAGTGAGCGCTTCAGCGTCGGACTTGCCCGGTAAGGCAGGCGTCAGCCATCAGTCGCCATGCCGCGGTAGCGGCGGTTACTTCTGCTTCTTCTATGGTTCTTCTTGTTGTTAAACCTCTGCCGATTTCATGTTGACCTGCACGCGACGCTTGACGTGCCCTTGTTCCCTGCGCTGATGCTTACTTGCCCTTGCCCAGCATGACTTCCTGGTGGCCGGCACCGGCCGGAATCATCGGGAAACAATTTTCCTCGGCCTTCACGTGCACGTCCAGAAAATACGGACCCTCGCTGGCCAGGCATTCGGCGAGCGCGTCATCGAGTTCCTCGCGACGCGACACCGTGCGTGCCTGCCAGCCGAAGCCGCGCGCAACGGCCACGAAATCCGGCAACGCTTCGGTATAGCTATGGCTGTAGCGGCCGCCGTGGATCAGCTCCTGCCACTGGCGCACCATGCCCATGTAACCGTTGTTGGACAGGATGACTTTGACCGGCGTGCGGTGCTGCATCGCGGTTGACAGCTCCTGGATATTCATCAGGATCGATGCATCGCCGCTGACGCAGACCACAGTCTTGTCCGGATGCGCGACCTGCGCGCCGATCGCCGCCGGCAGACCATAGCCCATGGTGCCGGCGCCGCCCGAGGTGAGCCAGCGCATCGGCTCATCGAAGGCGATGTACTGCGCGGCCCACATCTGGTGCTGGCCGACATCGGTGGACACGATCGCATCCTTGTCCTTCAGCTGTGCATTCAGGCGGCTGACCAGTGCCTGCGGCACGATCGCGTCCGGCGTGTCCTCGAAGGCCAGCGATTGCCGTGCGCGCCACACCGCGATCTGCTGCCACCAGTCGTCCAGTCGGCCTGCCTCCGGTCTGCGCTGCTGCACGCCGTGCAGCAGGCCTGCGAGCATGTCGGCACAGTCGCCGAGCAGAGGATAGTCGGCCTTCACGATCTTGTGGATCGAGCGCGGGTCGATATCGACATGCACGAACTTCGCATGGGGACAGAAATCGGACAGGCGGCTGGTGACACGGTCGTCGAAGCGCGCGCCGATACAGATCACCAGATCGGCATGATGCATCGCGAGGTTCGCCTCCAGTGTGCCGTGCATGCCGAGCATGCCCAGCCATTGCGGGCTGGATGCAGGGAAGGCGCCGAGGCCCATCAGCGTCAGCGTGCACGGTGCGCCGCTGGCCTCGACCAGTTGCCGGAACAAAGCGCAAGCGTCACGGCCCGAATTCACCAGCCCGCCGCCACCATAGAACACCGGGCGGCGCGCGTCGCAGATCGCGTTCACCGCCGCGGCCATCGCAGATGCATCGCTTTTCGCTGCGGCGCGTGCTGCCTGCAGCGTGGCGGCCGCGGCCTGCTCATCGGCCTTGGGCTGATACGGCTGGCTGGCGGTGACCGGCGTCAGTTGTATGTCTTTCGGGAAGTCGATCAGCACCGGGCCCGGACGACCACCGATGGCGGTCGCATGCGCATGGCGCACGGTGGCTTCGATCGTGGCAGCATCGCGCAGCTGTGTATTCCATTTGGTGATGGTGCGCGAGATGCCAAGCGCATCGCATTCCTGGAACGCGTCGGTGCCGATCACGGCGATCGACACCTGGCCGCTCACGCACAGGATGGGGACCGAATCGCACATCGCATCCAGCAATCCGGTCGTGGTGTTGCTCATGCCGGGGCCGGAAGTGACGAACACCACGCCGACCTTGCCGGTGGTGCGCGCATAGCCCTGCGCCGCATGCACGGCCGCCTGTTCATGCCGCACCAGCACATGGCGCAGCTGCGGCTCGCCGTGCAGCGCGTCATACAGCGGCAGCACTGCGCCGCCCGGGTAGCCGAACACGGTATCCACGCCCAGGTCGAGCAAGGTACGAATCAGCACTGTCGCGCCGTTCGGCGCCGGGGCGCTGCCGACAGCGGTGTCAGCACTAGCGGCCGCAGCTGGGACAGTGGCCGGAACGGGGGTCCGGGACGAAGACAGCGGCAAATCGGCGACGGTGTTCATATCCGAAATGTACTGATTTCGACGCAGAAAATGCTTCCGAATTTTCGCCAAAAAACCGAGAATTCAGAAAATCCATCTAAAAAACCGACTTTCAACGAAATGGAACTCGACAAATTCGACCTGGCCATCCTCGAAGCGCTGCAAAAGGATGCGCGTATCAGCCTGCAGGAACTGGGCAAGCAGGTGGGCCTGACCTCCTCCCCTTGCTGGAACCGGATCCGGCGCATGGAAGAAGCCGGCGTGATCGAAGGCTATTCGGTGCGCATCAACCCGGAGAAGATCGGCCTGACCGAAACCGTGATCCTGCACGTGACGATCGACAGCCATTCCGACGAGGCGCTGTTCGAGTTCGGGCAGGCGCTGGAAGCGATACCGGAAGTGCTGGAAGCCTTCCTGGTGTCAGGCGACTATGACTACTACATCCGGGTCGCGGTCGAAGGCACGCGCGGTTATGAGCGCTTCCTGCGCGAGCGGCTGTACAAGATTCCCGGCATCCGCAACAGCAAGTCCAGCTTCGTGCTGCGGCGGCTCAAGCAGAGCCAGTTGCCGTTGCGGCGCGCACCGTCGAACGATTAGGTTGCGACGCGGTACAACTCATGCGCACGCGTCAGGTGCTCGCGCACCGCCTGCTCGACGCCTTCGGCATCGTGACGCGCGATGCAATCAAACAGCCGCGTATGCTCATCCAGCGTGACCTTCTCGGAACCTCTGGGCGAGCGCACCACGTCTTCATGAAAGTTCTGCAGCCATTGCAGCAAGGCCTGTGACACGGCCATGTAGACCGGGTTGCCCGACACACTGGCAATCGCGCGGTGGAAAGCCAGGTCAGTCTCGACAAAGCGCGTGGTATCCCCCAGGCTTGCACGGTGCTCATCCAGTACCGAGCGCAGCATCGCGATGTCGTCATCCGACGCGCGCACCGCGGCGGCGCGCGCCATCGCCACCTCGAACGCGAGGCGGGCTTCTTTCAGATGTTCGAGCAGCTCGCTGTTGCCCGCCAGCAGATGGACGGCCGTCTGCGAGATCTGCGAGATCACCGAATCTGCCGACAAGGCCTTCACGCGCGCGCCCTCGCCATGCACGATGGTGATCAGGCCCATGCGCTCCAGCGCCTGCAAGCCTTCGCGCACCGCCGGACGGCCGACGCCCAGCTGCGCCATCAGCTCGCGCTCGGAGGGCAGCAGCGTGCCCACCGGATAGGCACCGGCGCGGATGTCGGCCAACAGGCGCTCCTGTACTTCCTGGCCAAGCTTGCGCCGGACGATCGGTGCGGCCGGACGGGGGGTTTCGACAGAGGTTTCTCGTTGACTGCTCATGGGTCCACTGGCATGATTCGCGCTCGGCTGATCATCATACCAGTTGCGCGCGCTGCCCGCCGAATTCGGCGTTGCATGACCTGCAGCATGGCGGCCGCACCCGCTTGCTGAACCGGACACGCCTACAACCAAGAGAACCCATGAGCACTCCCGCGAAGACCGCAGAAGCGGCAAGCTTCCTCCTCGACCACTGGACCGGCCGCACCCGCTGCGCCGCGATTCCCGAAGCAATCCGCCCCGCCACCCGCACCGAAGGCTATGCGGTGCAGAGCGCAATGGCCGCGTTACAGCAGCATGCGGTGTTCGGCTGGAAGATCGCCGCCACCAGCGTTGCAGGACAGGCGCACATCGGCGTCGATGGCCCGCTGGCCGGCCGCGTGTTTACCGACCGTGTGCTGCAAAGCGGCGCCGAGGTCACGCTGAACAACAACCTGATGCGGGTCGCCGAGATCGAGTTCGCGTTCCGCTTCGCACGTCCGCTGCCGCCGCGCGCGACGCCCTACACGGTGGATGAAGTGCTGGATGCGGTCGCCTGCGTGCATCCGTCGATCGAAGTGCCGGATTCGCGTTACGACGACTTCGTCACTGCCGGCGCACCGCAACTGATCGCCGACAATGCCTGCGCAAACCTGTTCGTACTCGGCCCGCGCGCGAATGACTGGCGCAATTTCGATTACGTCAATGAAGAGATCAGGGTCGCGCTGAATGGCGCACCAGTCGACTCCGGCTTTGGACGCAATGTGCTGGGTGACCCGCGCGTGGGATTGACGTGGCTGGTGAATGAATTGTCGTCGATCGGGATCGCGTGCGAAAAGGATCAGATCGTCACCACCGGCACCTGCCGCGTGCCCGTCAGCGTGAAGCCGGGTGACCGCGTCGACGCCGACTTCGGCGTGCTGGGCAAGGTGGGCTGCAGCTTCGCTTGATTTGACACACAGGGCAGGCGTTACGCCCGGTCGGCTGGTGCCGGCCACTGCAGCTTGCCCTGCCCCGCTTCATTCAGCCGTGCGACCAGTGCATCGGCTTCTGTATCGGCCATGGTCCAGTCAAACGCGACCAGGTCGCCATGCTGCACGTGGAGCAGGCTGCCACCGGCGGCATCGATCTCGCGCCGCAACCATCCTTCGAGTGCATACGGCACCGCACACTGCAAATGGCGCTGACGGATGATTGCGATCTTGTCCGCCTCCTTCAGCGCCTGCGCGACGCAATCGGTGTACGCGCGCACCAGTCCACCCGCGCCCAGCTTCACCCCTCCGAAGTACCGCACCACCGTTGCCAGCACGCCGTCGAGGTCCTGATGGCGCAACACATCGAGCATCGGCCGGCCTGCGGTACCGGACGGTTCACCGTCATCCACCGCAGCTGAGTGCCCACCCGCCAACAGCGCCCAGCACACATGCGCCGCATCCGGATGCTGCGCGCGCAAATCCGCCACGATGCGCAGCGCCGTGGCACGATCCGCCACCGGTTCAACGCGGCCGATGAAGCGGCTCTTCTTGATCAGCAGTTCGCTGTCGACGGCGCGGGCAATGGAGAGGGGCAAGTCTGGCCTTTCAATGGATGACAGATGAAGAGCACAAGCTTAAACCATCACCTCTTCAACCACAGGCATCGCCACCCGCATAGCGTTTGCAACGGCAAGGTAGAATCCGCCCTTTCCTTCTACTTCAGGCACTGCTTGCCAGACCCATGGCCCTTAAATCCGTGATCTACAAAGCGACGCTGCAAATCGCCGACATGGATCGGCATTATTACGCCGACCATGCGTTGAACATCGCCTGCCATCCGTCCGAGACTCTGCAGCGGATGATGGTGCGCATCCTCGTGTTTGCATTGAACGCCCATGAGCAGCTGGAGTTCGGTAAAGGTATCTCGGACACCGACGAACCTGATCTCTGGCAAAAGGACCTGACCGGCGCGATCGAACGATGGATCGAAGTCGGCCAACCGGATGAGCGTCGCATCATGAAGGCCTGCGGCCGCGCATCAGAGGTGGCGGTTTATGCCTATGGAAGCAGCGCTGACACCTGGTGGAAGCAGATCGCCGGCAAGCTGACGCGTGCGAGGAATCTGTCCGTGCTGAAGATCGCGCCGGAGACTGCGGACGCGCTGGAAAAGCTGTGCGAGCGCACGATGCAGTTGCAGGTGACGATACAGGATGGCGAGATCTGGATGCGCAATGCGACCGACGCGGTCGAAGCGAAACTGGAAACCCTGCTGGCTCGGGCCTGACGTCGGGTTGAACACATCGCCGTAGTGGCCGGACCGGACCACTTGAATCAACGCAGCAAACGAATGGCGGCACCATCAAGCACTATCAGGCACCATCAGGCCTCCTCAAGCAGCCTTGTGCTCAGCCAACGCGACGGGCAAGCGTGCACGATGATGCCAGCTGCCATAAAATCGCGCATTCTCATTCAGGATCACGCAATGAACAAACGACGACTACTGATACTGGCCGCGCTGATTTCCCCGTTCGCCAATGCCGCACTGCCCGCAGCGGGCGACATCGACAAGATCGGGGATTGCCCCACCCATTACGTTGCCAAAGGCAACCAGTGCCAACCGACCGCGCAGGCCAGCTTCGCTTTCATCAACCTCGACAGCTGCCCGGACGCGTATGAGGTGCAAGGCAATTACTGTGTCGCGACTGCGCAGGCCAGACTGGCAATCCGGCGCGCGGCAATGAGCTGCCCGTCCGGCTTTGCGTCAGTCGGCAATTACTGCATTTCGGAGAAATGATCCGAGCCTGACGGCAGGTCACACGATGAAGGGGCGCAGGCTGCGCGTCAAAGCCTGGCCTGCTGCACTCGTTGCGCCAGCGCGGCTTGCGCCTCCTTGCGCTCGCTGTAGCGGTCGACCAGGTATGGCGCGATATCACGGGTCAGCAAGGTGAACTTGAGCAGTTCTTCCACCACATCGACCACACGGTCGTAATACGCCGAGGGTTTCATCCGACCGGCCTCGTCGAATTCCTCGTAAGCCTTGGCGACAGAGGACTGGTTCGGTATCGTCAACATCCGCATCCAGCGTCCCAGCACGCGCATCTGGTTCACTGCATTGAATGACTGCGAACCGCCGCAGACCTGCATCACCGCCAGCGTCTTGCCCTGCGTCGGGCGTATCGCGCCCAGCGCCAGCGGTATCCAGTCGATCTGGGTTTTCATGATGCCGGTCATCGCGCCATGCCGCTCAGGCGAACTCCAGACCATGCCCTCGGCCCATTGGCATAGTTCGCGCAATTCGACGACCTTGGGATGCGTGTCGGCGGCATCATCCGGCAAGGGCAAGCCACTGGGATTGAAGAAGCGTGTTTCCGCACCCATCGCTTGCAGCAGTCGCGCCGCCTCCTCCGCCAGCAGGCGGCTGAACGAGCGCGCGCGCAACGAGCCATACAGCAGCAGGATGCGCGGTGCATGATCGGAACGCTGCCGCGGGAACAACTGTGCCGGGTCGGTGATGGCGAAGCAATCCGCGTCGATATTGGGCAGGTCAGGATAGGACATGGTGTGTTTGTCGTGGCCGTTGCAGTCGGAGGGCGTCAGTTCACCTGCCCGAGTTTACCGTCTGTCGATACCGGACCGCGCTCGTACCACTGCTTGCTGCGATTGACGATCCTGACCACGACCAGCATTACCGGTACTTCGATCAATACGCCGACCACGGTCGCCAGTGCGGCGCCGGACTCGAAGCCAAACAGACTGATGGCCGCGGCGACCGCCAGTTCAAAGAAATTCGATGCACCGATCAGTGCTGACGGACACGCGACACTGTGCTTTTCACCCACACGGCGGTTCAGCCAGTACGCAAGCCCGGCATTGAAGAACACCTGGATCAGGATCGGTACGGCCAGCAGCGCAATCACCAGCGGCTGGCGCAGGATGGCCTCCCCCTGAAAGGCAAACAGCAACACCAGCGTCAGCAGCAGCGCGAGGATCGAGCCCTGCCCTATCCTTGCCATCACTTGCTCGAAATAGTGCTGGCCCCGTGCCAGCAACCAGCGACGCAGCAGCTGCGACAGCAGCACCGGGATCACGATGTACAGCACCACCGAGATCAGCAGCGTATCCCACGGCACGGTGATGCTTGCCACGCCGAGCAGCAGCGCGACCAGCGGTGCAAACGCCACCACCATGATCGTATCGTTCAGCGCGACTTGCGACAGCGTGAACAACGGATCCCCGTCGGTCAGACGGCTCCAGACGAACACCATCGCCGTACACGGCGCGGCCGCCAGCAGGATCAGCCCGGCAATGTAGCTGTCGATCTGCTCCGGCGGCAGCAGCGGCGCGAACCAGTGGCGAATGAAGATCCAGCCCAGCAGTGCCATCGAAAACGGCTTCACCAGCCAGTTCACGAACAGCGTCACGCCGATGCCGCGCACATGGCGGCGTACTTCGCCGAACGCGCCGAAATCGACCTTCACCAGCATCGGCACGATCATCACCCAGATCAGCAAGCCGACCGGCAGGTTCACGCGCGCGATCTCCATCGCCGCGATCGCATGGACGACCGGCGCAAAGAATTGACCGAATGCGATGCCCGCGACGATGCACAGGAAGACCCACAGGGTCAGGTAGCGTTCGAACAGGTTCATGCGCCGGCCAGCTTCTTCAGTTCGGCCTGCATGCTCATCTGGTCCAGCTTTTCCAGCGGCAGTGCGGCCAGCAGCTCGATACGCTTGCGCAGGCCCACCATCACTGCTTTGAACGCCTGTCGCTTGGCATCATCATCGCCGTCGACTTGCGAAGGATCGGGAAAGCCCCAATGCGCGGTGGCCGGGTTGCCGGGCCAGATCGGGCACACCTCGCCCGCCGCGTTGTCGCATACCGTGATGATGAAATCCATCTTCGGTGCATCAGGCAACGCGAACTCGTCCCAGCTCTTCGAGCGCAGCTTGTCGGCCGGGTACCCGAGCTTCTGCGCGATCTCGGCCGCAAACGGATTGACTCGGGTTCCTGGCGTAGAGCCCGCAGAGTAGCCAACGAATTTCTTGCTGGGGTCGGTCGATGCCAGCGCCTCGCCGAGGATTGATCGGGCAGAGTTGTGCGTGCACAGGAAAAGAATGTTGTAGGTTTTCACCGGGTGGTTCCTCTGGTTTTTTTGGGAGTTGGCAGACACGGTTTGCCGCCGCAGCAGTTCTCGAGCAGGAAGCCGCCGAGCGACTGCACCAGCGCGGCATTTGGGCGATAGATCAAATGGCGGCTCTGTCGCTCCACCAGCAACAGGTTCGCGCGCAGCAGCTCTTTCAGATGAAAGCTCAGCGTTGCATTCGGCACGCCCAGCTGCTCCACCAGCTCGGTCGGCGTCAGGCCCGAGTCGCCACGCTGTACGATCAGGCGGAAGATGTTCAGCCGCGTTTCCTGCCCGAGGGCGAGAAAGGCCGTGATGGCTTCTGAATTGTTCATATTTCCAATTATATGGAAATATTGTGACGCTTTGATGACGAAATCACGGGTACACGACCCACGGCCTGCCTGAACGGGTTTCTGCCTGTATGCTTGAAGCTCCTTGACCAGTCCTGACCAGAATCGGAGCGCATCCCATGATCCCATTGCCTGCCCTGCTCTCGCTGCGCGCGCTCTGCGTCGCGATGATGATCTCCTTGTCGGCCAACCACGCACTCGCCGTCAATACGGAAGCCCTGCTCGATGAAGTGATCAGTGGCCCGCACCGCACGGAAGCAAACAAAGCCCGTGACCGTTACCGGCACCCGAAGGAAACCCTGATGTTTTTCGGGCTGAGGCCAGACATGACTGTGGTCGAGATTTCGCCGGCCGCAGGCTGGTACACGGAGATCATTGCGCCGGTGCTGCGCGAGCGCGGCAAATACTACGGCGCGGTGCCTGCGCTGGCGCCGGACGCGCCCGATGCGATGAAGCGCCGTGATGCCGCCTACCGCGAGATGGTACGCACAGACCGCATGCTGTATGCAACGGCAGAGGTCACCACTTTTGAAGCGGCTCAGCCGGTGTTTGCGCCGGCAGGCAGTGCCGACCTGGTCGTCACCTTCCGCAACGTGCACAACTGGGCCAAGGCCGGCAATGCGGATGCGATGTTCCGCGGGTTCTTCAACGCGCTCAGGCCAGGTGGCGTGCTTGGCGTTGTCGAGCATCGCGCAAAACCCGGCACCAGCTTGCAAAAGCAGATCGATTCAGGCTACATGACCGAGGAGTACGTGATCGACGCCGCTCGCCGCGCAGGCTTTCAGCTGGTGGCCAAATCGGAAATCAATCACAACCCGAAGGACACGGCCGACCATCCGGGTGGTGTCTGGAATCTCCCGCCCAACCTGCGGGGCGTATCCGACACGGACAAGCCGAAGTACATCGCGATCGGCGAGTCCGATCGGATGACACTGAAGTTCATCAAGCCCTGAAAGCATCGCTATACGCGACGTGCGCGGGCAGGTCGCTGGCTCTGCCAGGCGGAGAGCGCGTCCATCACCTCGTCGATGCGCCGCCGGATCGTCGCGCTGGTCTTGGCTTGAGCCACCTGATGGGCGAAACCTCTTCGCTTACCCGGGGTGATCTCTTCCCAGATCGCGCGCATGTCCGGTCGGCGATTCAGCGCATCCTCCAGCGCGGCCGGTACATCGACCCGATCCTGATCATCGACGGCAAACCGCATGGGCAAGATATCGCCCAAACGCGCCCCGCTATCCTTGCGTACCGCAGCAGAGACGATGAAGTAGTGTCTGCCGTCGCCGGTGGGCATCCACGCACCTGAGACCGGAATGTCTGCGATCTCGCCCGTGACCCGTAGTCGCGGGTACTGCGCGAAAGGCAGGCGCTTGGCCAGATGCTCTGGAAGAAACAAGACCTGGTACCAGATTACGCGCGTCTTGCCGACGCCGTGCAGCGACAACGGTGCGTCGAATTCATGGCCGTAGAGCAGCATGGCTTGCGCGCTCAGCCGGACGCTGCGGCGGCAGTACCCGCAGTGGCGTCAACCGGCTTGCCGACATACGTCAGAAACGGTGGCTCGGAATAGCGCTTGAGTCCTTGCAGATCCTTCACATGCATGCTACGAGTCCACTTGACGATGCCTGCCAGCCGCAGAATGATATTGAACGGGCGGCGGAGGGTGTTGTTGAAGATCAGGCGCACCTCGGTTCGGGACTCCGACAAGGGAACGAAGTCGAACCGAATGTGTGGCTGTTGCGGCGGACCTTTACTGACCAGCGTCAGCTCGACGCTTTGTCCATCAATGAGTCGAGTGACTTCCTGGTACCCGAACCGCTTGCCTTTCGAAAGGAAAACGGTTCGTGCACCGATGGCTCCGTCCGTGTTTTCGCAACAACACGTCGATCCGGTCTCGCTGGGCCATGCTGACCAATCCATCAGGCGAGACTGAAACCGTGTGTTGTCGTAGAGCGTGTGTGCTGCAGCTTCGATGACGATGGTCTCGGTGTAACTGACCTTCGTCGGAACCAGCCAGACTAGCAAGCCGAGCACCGCAGCCGGGATCAGAAGCCATACAATCAAGGTCAGGGACACTGGACGTCGCTCCACAAGAAGAAACCTGGCCCCAAGATCGGGGAGACAAGGTAAAGTGTGCCATCAAGTATCTTGATCGTCAAACAATAAAGCTCACCATGACCACGGGCAGAAGCAGAACCAGGGCCGCGACAGACGCATCTGCGCGGCAAAGCGACTCCGACAACATCATTGCGTCCTGCCGGCGGCTACATGCTGCGATCGACCGGCTCGACGAACTGGTGGCGCGTGAAGCCGGTATCAGCCGCAGTGACCTGCGCTGCCTGAATTTGCTCGAATTCGGCCCGCAATCGCCGACAGCGATTGCCAGAGAGCTCAACCTGACCACCGGAAGCGTCACGGCGCTGGTAGACCGCCTCGAGACCAAAGGTCTCGTCGAGCGGGTGCGGGAGGCGAGCGACCGTCGCGTCGTCACGATACAGGCAACACCCAGCGTGTTCGAGATCATTGGCCCGATCTACCTCGGCTTCGCGAATCGACTCCGCAAGCGCGTCGCGTCATACTCCGTAAGCGACCGACGCCTGGCTGCAAAACATCTGAGCGATGTCGCGGAGACGTGCGAACTGGAAGTGGCAGAAAGAAGCGGGACGGCATAGGCGCGAGCATTACGGCCTGATTCAGCTACCCCCGCTGCCGCAGAAGTTTCTGCGCAGAGCAGCACGCACATGCGCAGGCATGTCGCTGGCTCCGCCAAAGGAAAAGCCCGCTTGCGCGGGCTTTTCGGTTACTGGCGGAGACCGAGGGATTCATATCATTGCTGAAAAACATTAATTCATAACAAATCACGTTTGAAATACATAGTTTTTACCCATATTTTTACCCTCACCGCCGATATCCGCTTATCAGCCACCTTTTTCAGCACCAGTTCACAACCTGCTGCCTCGGGCACGGATAGGTTGCCCACCACCGCACGCCGAGCCAGCCCCCACCCTGGTAGCTTCGCAGCTTACCAGCAGCCACCGTACCCCCCATTTTTTAAATGGGTCCCTCCTGATCACGTTGCACACCAATCTGCACAAACAATCCGGAACTTTTTATCCCTGTTCTCTGCATGCGCATGGGTTTTACTCTCGAGAGCGTGCCTAGCATGCCAGTTGCATGATTCTTAGCGTGCGAGGACCATTTGGTCGGACTGTAATCCAGACCCTTCTCGTTTAATTGTTTTGCTGCAGGACTTACTGTAACAGCGCAAATTTGGCGGATACCGGAATAATCAATCACTGAAGTGATCGAATATCAGGCTACGCAACCACTGATTTCCTGGCTCTTTGTGAAAGCGTGAATGCCAGAACAGGTTGACGCCGATCTCAGGCAGGCTCAGCGGTAAGTCCACATAGCGCAGCCCGAAAGGCTCTACGCAATGACGCGCGAATCGCTCCGGCACTGTCGCAATCATGTCAGTGCTCGACAAGATGTGGCCGATCGCCACGAAATGCGGCACCGTGAGTACAGCCTTGCGACGAATACCCAATTTTTCTATGGACGCATCGACGCTGGCGTGCCCCGTACCGGCTGCCGACACCACCACATGTTCCGCAGATTCGAATTCCTCCTGCGTCAACGGCGTGGCCTTGTCCAGCGCATGGCCTTTCCTGAACATACAAACATGGCCATGTACAAACAGGCGACGCTGGAAAAATCCGGACTTCAGGTGTGGCAGCCAGCCCACTGCCAGGTCAACCCGCCCCGCTTCCATGTCGTCGGCGAGGCTGGCGCCGGTGGTCCTGATCGTTGCAAACGAAATGCCCGGCGCAATCTCGGCGAGCAACCTCATCAACTTCGGCAAGAAGTAAATCTCGCCGATGTCATTCATACCAATATTGAACTTGCGATCTCCGCCAGCCGGATCGAAGCGCGTGCGTTGATTCAGCGTTTCGTGGATGGATGACAGCGCATAGCCAATCGGCTCGGCCAGTTGCATCGCATAGGCCGTGGGCTCCATCCCCTTGGAGGTCCGCAAAAACAGTTCATCCCCCAACTGCTGACGCAGCCGGTTCAACGCATTGCTGACGGTTGGCTGAGTCAGACCGAGGTTGGCTGCGACCGACGACACGCGCCGCTCCTGCAAAAGTTGCTGAAATATTACCAACAGATTCAGATCGATATCTTTCAAATTCATCACATTTCCACGGTTCGCAAAGGCCTGCAGCTGCGTCAGTGATATTCAAATTTTGAATTCAGACAATTTAGATAATTCTATATCTTAATTTTAGGCGCATTCCTATACTCGGCTCCATATTCCTATAAGACCCCTTGGAGACCATGGAGCTCGTTGTCCATCCGCTCGATCGCGTGCTGCAAGTACAGACCGGCGCCAATCTGCTTGATACCCTGCGCGCCAACGACGTGCCGATCTCGTACAGTTGCATGGCTGGCCGATGCGGCACTTGCCGCTGCAAAGTCGTCAGCGGCAGCGTGATCGAGACCGGACGCGAAGCCAAGATCACCAATCCGGGCGAAGGCGACTATGTGCTCGCCTGTACCAGCGTACTGAATGAAAGCTGTACGATCGAAATCCCCGAGCCGGATGAGATCGTCACGCATCCGGCACGCATCATCAAGGCAACCGTCGCCGCCATCATCGATGCGACGCACGACATCAAAGTCATCCGACTCAAGCCTGCCAAACCGCTGTCCTTCTCGCCAGGGCAGTATGCAACGCTGCAGTTCACGCCTGACCACATCCGGCCCTACTCGATGGCTGGCCTTTGCGCTGACGAGGAGCTTGAATTCCATGTGCGGCTGGTGCCCGACGGCCGGGTCACCGGTTACCTGTTCAATCAGCTGAAGGTCGGCGACGCCGTACGCGTCAGCGGACCGCAGGGTACGGCCTACCTGCGCACCCGGCACGAAGGGCCCATGTTGTGCGTGGCAGGCGGTACGGGCCTCGCGCCCATTCTTGCGATCGTGCGCGGCGCGATCGAGGCCGGCATGCGCAACCCGATCCATCTCTATTTCGGGGTTCGTTCGCCACAAGACATCTACGGACTGGAGCAATTGCAATCACTACAGAAAGCGCTGCCATCGCTGAAGGTCGATGTCGTCGTCGCCACCGACGCTGAAACTGGCTCTGGCAAGCGCATCGGCCTGGTCACAGATGCGATCGCCCATGACATCCCCGATTTCCAAGGCTGGCGCGCCTACGTATGCGGAGCACCACCGATGGTCGAAGCTACTGCAGCATTACTGAAGCAGCGCGGCATCGAAGAACAACACGTCTACGCCGATGCGTTTTATGCCAGCGGCACCTGATCAGGAGGCAACATGCACGACACCGCAACCACCACGGATCCAAGCGCTCGCCATGCGAATCCGCGCCAACAGTACTACGATCGCATCGCCAAGGACCACATGACCCCGCTGTGGGAAGTGCTAGGCGCCCTGGTGCCGAAGCATCCGAACAGCCCCGCGCAACCCACGCTCTGGCGCTACGCCAAGCTACGCGATCAGGTGATGGAAGCCGGTCGCCTGATCACGGCCGAGCAGGCCGAGCGTCGCGTGCTGATCCTCGAAAACCCTGGCTTACCGGGGCAGTCGGCAATCACGCAATCGCTGTACGCGGGCCTGCAGCTGATCCTGCCGGGCGAAGTCGCACCTGCGCACCGCCACTCGCAATCGGCACTGCGACTGGTGATGGACGGCGAAGGCGCCTACACCGCTGTCGATGGCGAGCGCACGACCATGCATCGTGGTGACTTCATCATCACGCCTTCGTGGACCTTCCACGACCACGGTAACCTCGGCGACCAGCCCGTGGTCTGGCTCGACGGCCTCGACATTCCGACCGTACGTTTCTATGACGCCGGCTTCGCCGAACATGGCAGCAGCGCATCGCAGGCTACCGTGCGTCCCGAGGGCGATGCACTGGCGCGTTACGGCAATAACATGGTCCCGGTCGATTTCCACCAGGCCCCGCATGATCCGACCCGCGTCTTCGTCTACCCGTTCGTGCGCACCATGGAATCTCTGGAAATGATTGCGGCCGGCACGCCCGATCCGCACCTCGGCCACAAGCTGCGCTACGTAAATCCTGCGACCGGTGCATCGCCCATGCCAACCATTGGTGCCTTTGCGCAGCGTCTGCCGGGCGGCTTCGAGACACGCCCCTATCGCAGTACCGACGGCACCGTCTACGTCTGCCTCGAAGGCGAAGCCACGGTATCGGTCGGTGACACCGAATGGCAGCTGCAGCGCGATGACATCTTCGTGGTGCCGTCCTGGCAACCACTGAAATTCCTTGCCAAGCGCGATACGACCCTCTTCAGCTTCTCCGACCGCCCCGCGCTGCAATCGCTGGGTCTGTGGCGCGAGGCCCGTCTCTGATCATCTGACTTTCAATTTTATAAAACAGGAATCCCGATGAAATACGCCGTCCCCGTACCACCGACCTATCTGCTTGCTATCGCCGGCAGCGACGAAGTCTTCCCGGTCAATCGGGTCTTCTGCGTTGGCCGCAACTACGCGGCCCATGCACGCGAAATGGGCAAGGATCCGGATCGCGAACCGCCTTTCTTCTTCATGAAGCCGGCCTGCGCCGTTGTGCAGGCGGGAGAAACACCGATCACCATCCCCTACCCGCCAATGACCGCCAACTTCCATCACGAGATCGAACTGGTTGTCACCATCGCCAAGGGCGGCAAGGACATCCCCGTCGAGCAGGCGCTTGAGCATGTGCATGGCTACGCGGTCGGTCTCGACATGACCCGCCGCGACCTGCAACTCGAAGCGCGCGACAAGGGCCGTCCCTGGGAGTTCGGCAAATCCTTCAAAGGATCGGCACCGATCGGTCCCGTGCATCCGGCCGCCAAGATCGGCCACCCTTCGTCGGCCACGATCTCGGTCACCGTCAATGACCAGCCACGCCAGACGTCGGACATCGCCAAGCTGATCTGGTCGGTCGCCGAGTCGATCGCCTATCTGTCCCGCTATGAAACGCTGGAGCCGGGCGACGTGATCATGACCGGCACGCCCGAAGGCGTGAATGCGGTCGTTCCGGGGGATGTTATGCGCGGTCATATCGATGGCCTGGGCGATATCGTCGTCCGCGTCGCGAACTGAACTTCGATCAGGAGAGCAAGATGGGTGACAGCACGCGCATCACACCTGAAGTCCACAAGCAGCCCCACGTCTGGGAAGCCGATGGCTCCAGCCGCATTCCCTTCTGGGCCTACACCGACGAAGCGATCTACAAAAAGGAGCTCGACCGCCTGTTCTACAAAGGTCACTGGTGCTATATCGGCCTCGAAGCCGAAGTGCCGAACCCGGGCGACTTCAAGCGCACCGTTGTCGGCGAGCGCTCGGTCGTGATGACACGCGACATGGATGGCAGCATCCATGTGGTCGAGAACGTCTGCGCTCACCGTGGCATGCAGTTCTGCCGAGAGCGTCATGGCAACAAGAAAGAACTGGTCTGCCCCTACCACCAGTGGAACTACTCGCTGAAAGGCGATCTGCAGGGTGTGCCTTTCCGACGCGGCGTCAAGCAGGATGGCAAGGTCAACGGCGGCATGCCGAATGAATTCAAGATCGAAGATCACGGCCTGACCAAGTTGAAGGTCGCTACCCGCGGCGGCGTGGTGTTCGCATCGTTCGACCATGACGTCGAGCCTTTCGAGGACTACCTCGGCCCGACCATCCTGTCTTACTTCGATCGCCTCTTCAACGGCCGCAAGCTGACCATCCTCGGCTACAACCGGCAGCGCATACCGGGCAACTGGAAGCTGATGCAGGAGAACATCAAGGATCCGTATCACCCGGGCCTGCTGCATACCTGGTTCGTCACCTACGGGCTCTGGCGGGCGGACAACAAGTCCGAGCTGCAGATGGATGAGCATTTCCGGCACGCGGCGATGATCTCGACGCGCGGAACCGGTGGCAAGAGGGAAGAAGTCACACAGGGCATCACCAGCTTCAAGGAAAACATGGAGATCCAGGACAAGCGCCTGATCGACATCGTGCCCGAAGACTGGTGGAACGGGCCGACCGCCGTGATGATGACGATCTTCCCGAGCGTGATCATCCAGCAGCAGGTCAACAGCGTATCGACCCGCCATATCCAGCCGAACGGCCACGGCTCGTTCGACTTCGTCTGGACCCACTTCGGCTTTGAAGATGACGCGCCTGAGATGACCCAGCGCAGGCTGATCCAGGCCAACATGTTTGGCCCGGCCGGCTTCGGTTCGGCCGACGATGGCGAGGTGATCGAACTGTCGCAATTCGGCTTCGAACAGAAGCCATCACACCGCGCCGTCGCCGAGCTGGGCGGCTATGACTGCGAGAACACCGACCACATGGTCACCGAGACCCTGATCCGGGGTATGTACAACTACTGGCGCAAAGTGATGGAGGTCTGACGAGCATGGCAATGATGAATGACAGCCAGACCCTGGCCGACCTGATCCGTTTGTATGGCGACTATGCCGCTGCCGTCGATGGCGCGCAGTGGGAGCGATGGATAGACTTCTTTGTGGACGATTGCGAGTACAAGATCCAGCCGCGCGAAAACTACGAGCGCGGTTTTCCCCTGTCGACGCTGGCACTGCTGAGCAAGGGCATGCTGAAAGACCGCGTCTACGGCATCCACGAGACTCTTTACCACGATCCTTACTACCAGCGTCACGTAGTGGGTCTTCCGGTCATCCGCGAGATCAAAGACGACATCATCGTCGCCGAAGCCAATTACGCCGTATTTCGTACCAAACTGTCCGGTGAATCGACGGTATTCAATGTAGGCCGCTATCTCGACCGCATCAAGCGCGAAAGCGACGAACTGAAATTCGTGTCTCGCCTATGCATTTACGACAGCGAAATGATCCCGAATTCGATCATCTACCCGATCTGACCTGAAAGAGAAAACTAATGAACGATAACTGGATCGATGTAGCGTCGGCCGCCGACGTGCCCGAGGATGATGTGATCGGCATCGATATTGCCGGCAAGAGCCTCGCTCTGTACCAGGTCGATGGCGCCATCTACGCAACTGACAATATCTGCACGCATGGCAATGCGCGTCTTTGCGACGGCTTCCTCGACGGGCACGAGATCGAATGTCCACTCCATCAGGGCAAGTTCGACATCCGCAATGGCAAGGCCATGTGCGCACCGCTGACCGAGGACGTTCGCGCCTACCCGGTAAAAATCGAGGGTAGTCGAGTCTTTGTCGATCTCGCAGTATGAAGCAACCGCTGCTCCGCTGACCATATGACGCAAGAACTTATCCTGCACAATTACTTCCGCAGCTCGGCGGCCTATCGCGTACGCATTGCGATGAACCTGAAGGGCCTCGACTATCGCTACCTGTCAGTGCACTTGACCCGCGAAGGTGGCATGCAGTTCAAGGACGACTACGCCTCCCTGAACCCACAGCAGCTGGTGCCCTTGCTGGATGATAACGGTTTCCAGTTGAGCCAGTCACTCGCCATCATCGAATACCTGGACGAAAAATTCCCGGAAGTTCGACTGGTGCCGGCGTCGCTGCAGGAGCGAGCCCGCGTACGTCAAATCGCATTGTCGATTTCCTGCGACATCCATCCTCTGCAAAACCTGCGGGTGCTGAAATATCTGACCGGCAAACTCGGCGTCTCGGAAGACGACAAGACCGCGTGGATACGGCACTGGCTGATGCTGGGGTTGGAGGCGCTGGAAACGGATCTCGCCCGCTCATCCATGCGCGGACAATTCTGCGTCGGCGACAGTCCGAGCATGGCTGATTGCGCATTGGTGCCACAGATGTTCAGCGCCGCGCGCTTTGGCGTCGATACCGCACCGTACCCGACGCTACGTGCCGTTTATGACGCTTGCGAGACAACTTCCGCCATGGCGGCCGCTCATCCTTCCCGACAAATTGACGCTGAATAAAGTAATTGCATTTCAACAAACTATTGAAAGGAGCAACCGCCACCTATCTGAATACATCAGCAAAGCGTATTTACAAAAAATTGAGGAGATACCTATGAATAAGAATTTGCTGCGCTTCGCCCTGGCTACCGCGCTGGGCGCCGCTGTTTCGGCACCTGCAATGGCAATGGGTCCGTCGGCTGCGGACCTGATCAATGACACCAAGACCCCCGGTGACGTCACGACCTACGGTATGGGCTATGGCCAGCAGCGTTTCTCGAAGCTGACCCAGATCAACCGTTCCAACGTGAAGAAACTGACCCCGGTCTGGAACCTGAGCCTGGACTCAAACCAGCCGCAGTCGCAGCAGCCGCTGCTGATCGACGGCATCATGTACCTGCCGACAGTGAACGCGACCCTCGCAGTGGACGCGCTGACCGGCAAGCAGATCTGGAAGACCCCGCTGGACCTGCCGGAAGATGTGTACAACGCGGTTTGCTGCGGTAACCACAACCGCGGTGTGGCCGCTTACGAAGGCGTGATCTACCGCACCGTGATCGATGCATCGATCAT
>JACCDU010026895.1_pt1 | contig 41359 bp, 46 predicted proteins | sample 7446081 | NCBI WGS metagenome assembly JACCDU01 (sample SAMN15323447, study PRJNA562643) | freshwater metagenome | isolation source: river surface water | place: USA:Blue River Watershed | collected 2017-08-17
CGCGAGAGAAGTCCGCGAGATCTTCGATCCTGCCGCACCCTCAATTGTAGGAGAAATTTACGAAGTCTCCGAAGAAGATTTCAAAGCTCTTGATGAATATGAAGGGTGTTGTACTGAAGACCCTTCAGTGCCTGACTCGGGCTTTTATCACAGGAGGCGCGTATTAACCGAGAATAACGTACCTGTCTGGGTCTATATCCATTCTCAGAACATCCCCGAAGATTACCGGATTATTTCTGGTGATTGGTACAACCGTCTTGAAGAAGGCCCTTTCTCTAATCAGGAGCAAGTAGTATGAGACTTACCGCTTCTAACTCGGGCTGTTGCGGTGTCCGATACATCCGCGATTTCCCTCAACCTGGCAGGATGCTCCCTGAGATTGAGGAGAGCGGCTACACTTTTGAAATCAATAATACTTCGGAACCTGAAGCATATCTTGATCTCAGTCCAGTCGCCCCCCGAGAGGCGGCGCTGGAACGCTTCAAGCGTCTCGTTGCTTTCGTGCAGAAAAAGCAGAAAGCAGGCATTATCCAATGTTATCTTGCTGTCTCGGGATCTATCAAAGAATACAATGAGCCATATGCAGGCTGCGCCAATTGCAACTGTCACACTCACTGCAATTCCTATCCTATGTGGAAACCCATCCTCGAAGAAATGGGTTTCACGCTGCAGCATTTCTTCAACAGCAATTCCGAAAATGATTGCGCCGTCTTCACTCTCGTCTATGGCTCCCGCGAAACTTACGAGGGGCCTCAGGATGAAGATGATTACTATGATTCCGAAGAGGAGGACTATTAATGCCTGAAGTTATTCCTGACAATCTACCTTACACCCCCCAGGGAATTGAATGCCTCCGCCTTGGTGCCCGTCGAGGGGGTGAAGGCATCGGCTGTTGTGCTGTCGACGTCTTTCAAGGGTTCTCTAACCATCCCTCTGCCGATCGCCCTCCTATCCCTATGTTTGACGGTGACTCTCGTCTACCTATCACCGCAGGTTATCCTGATATGAGGCAGAAGACGGTCATCGGCACGAATGAGGAGGTATTTTTGACCTACCTCAAGGTCGGCACAATGTCGTCTTATCCTGTCGAAGACCACGCCTTTATCGCCGTCATTACGGATGAGCAAATCCGTTCTTCGACCGGCAGGGAGTGGCTGAAGATTCTCAAACGCGAAGGCTTTGAATGGGTAGGCTGCACAAGTAATTCCGTCTATTCAGCATATCATCCGAATCACATCTTCATGCTGATTCGTAGCGCAGGAGAATACATGGATGAGGATGAAATCCTACAACTCAAGGAGCCGCCGAGCGCGTGGCTCGAACTCGAAGAACCCTCTTCGACCCCCGAAAAAAGATTCGAAGAAATCGTCCCGAAGTTCGGCGTCCTTGAAGAAGCAGAAGAAACTTCAGAAACGATTAGCGCAGCAACAACCCTCTCAGCCTACCCAGGGAGCTAACAGTGTGTCCAACATTTACGGGGGTTATGACGACTTCGATGATTATCCGGGTTGTTCCATGACATATGGAAAAGCCTCTTGGCCTTGCTTCCCTCATTCGGACAAGCTTAGGGGCGCTTTGTTTTGCACTTACTATAAGGAAAATGACCGTGCCTATGCAAAAATTGGAGAGCTCTACAATCAGTACTGTCTCACCTCCCGCGAAGAGCCCCTCTCGCCGTATCCGGTGCGTAAGCGATGGTTTGGAATATCCTAACCTATACGCCACTGCCTATCTCGAAGGGCCTGCCGGAGATTGTCGCGGCTTCGCGACTTGGCTCGGCAGAGCTGGGGTATCAAGAGCAGAGACCCCTGCCGGGGCAGATTTTGTCGTCTTCACTGGAGGCAGCGATGTATCTCCGACTCTATACAATCAGTCTCGGTTGCCGGGCACTTATACCGACGCCGAGCGGGACGAAGTCTGCATGAAGCTCTACGAGCATTGCCGTAAGGAGCGAATTCCAATGCTCGGTATCTGTCGTGGCGCCCAGTTTCTTTGGGTGGCGCAAGGCGGACAGCTTTGGCAAGACTTGGATAATCATGATGACGGCGAACACCAAGTAATGTATCTACCTACGCAGCAAAAGCTCCGCGCTTCTTCTGTGCATCATCAAGCTTGTAAAATAGGGAGTGCGGAAGGGCTGCGCGTTCTCATGACCTCGACAGTCTCTACGAGACGCGAAGATGATACTGCTGTGCGTCATGGAACTAGTACTGATCTAGAAGCATACTCTTTCAAAAAAGCAGGGATCCTTGGGATCCAAGGACACCCCGAATACGCAGGCTACGAAGAATACTCTTATGTTTGTGCAAAGATGGTGCGCGAGCATCTGATCGATTATGCCCCTCTCGCCGGTGGCTTTCACCGCTTGCCCGTTTAAGGAGAAAGACTTTGTGTGGAATTGTAGGACTCGCCGGTAATCTCAAGGCGCACGACGAACAACTCTTCAAGCTATTGCTCTTACTGGATTATTTCCGGGGGCAGGATTCAACTGGAATGGCTGTTATCGATAAGGATAACGGTGTCAAGACGTTGAAGGTCGCCGATGACCCCATCATCCTGATGCAGCACACAGATTTTGAAATTACACTACATGCTGCAGTATCGTATGGATTCCTTGGACACAATCGCGCATCGACGGTAGGATTGACTACTCGCGCTAACGCACATCCTTTCACGCACGGCTCGAGGACAGGTGTCCACAACGGCACTCTGTCTAAGCTCGGCTACATCGAGCTAGGTGCGCGGCTCGATGAAGACTACGGTACTGATAGTGAAACCATTTACGCACACATGGCGAAGTACGGCGTCAATGACACCATTGAGCGCCTTGAAGGAGCTTACGCTCTCGTCTGGTTCGACTCAGAGGAGGGCACTGTAAATATGTATCGCAACGATGAGCGCCCGCTCTGGATTGCGACGAAACCTTCTGGCTCTGGCTCTGTTTTGCTATGGGCAAGTGAAAGCGAAATGCTTTCGGCTGCAAGCTGCATGGTCAAGACGGGCGGTGACTTTGATACAGACGAAGAAGGTTTCTGTTACTACTCACTGCCGAAAGACACGTTGCACACATGGAAGCTTGCGGCGATAGCGAGCGGTGACACGAAACCTACAATGGAATTCATCAAAGGACGCCCCACGCCACCAAAAGCCCCTTACGTTGCGTCTAATGTTCCCGCCAAGACTCCGGTAATCCCTGCCATGACTATCGTCGAACAGGCCAAGGTCGAAGTGACGGAGGTAGTTGCTGACAGTGAAGACCCTTTCAAGGGGCTGGTGTCCGACGCCGACTGGGATTATCTTGCCAGCTATGGTTGTTCTTGGTGCGGGGCTACTCTAGAGAAGGAAGCAGAAGGCTTGGCAATCTATTTAACAGAGCAAGCCGTTCTCTGTTCCGAATGTTCCGGCACTTCAACTACGACTATCAACGGAACTCACGTCTGTTCTGATCTCGTTCATGTCAACTAAGGAATAAAACATGGAAGCTACTATTTCCCCGCAGGGCTTCACCTTTGGTGCTGATCCTGAACTATTTGTTCTCAATCCTGATGGAAAGGTTGTATCCTGCCATGATTTTCTTCCCGGCACCAAGGCGCGGCCTTACGCTGTCCCCGGCGGCGCTGTTCAAGTAGACGGCACCGCAGCTGAATTCAACATCAACCCCTCTGCGACCTTCGAAGAATTCAATAACAACATGAATTCTGTTCTTGATTCTCTTCGTTCGATGCTGCCCGCAGGTCACACCCTCGCTGCCATTCCTGCCCACGAATACGAGGAAGACTACTTCAACACGCTGCCTTACTTAGCTATCGAACTTGGCTGTATGCCCGACTTCGACGCTTGGACTGGACGGCGCAATCCCAAGCCGAAGCTGAAAGGGCGTCACACGCTACGGACTGCGGCAGGCCACCTGCATATCGGCTGGGAAGGCGACCACTCTCTGCAGGACATACGATTCCTCGACGAATGCAACCGCATGATCCGTCTCATGGACTGGCACCTCGGAGCGTGGGCTTGCACGATCGACGAAGACCGTACTCGCCGCGAACTCTATGGCAAGGCAGGGGCCTGCCGCTACAAGCCCTATGGCGTCGAGTACCGAGTGCTCTCTAACTTCTGGGTACTTGATGAGGACTTGAGGCTTGCCGTCTGGAATCGGATGCAGGCCGCTGTCTGGGATTTTGCCTCGGCAGTCGAAGCACCGCCGTCAGAGGAGCTCGTCGCCTTTATCAATACGGGCGAGGAAGCCCCTGTTATTACTCCGTGGTTGCAGTGAGGTTACTATCATGTCCGCTAGTAATTACTTTCGAGACTTTGCAGATGTCCGCTGGAGGCTTGCGGATACTCACCTTTACATCGGGAATACTTTGTGGTTTGTTGCCGATTTTAATAGCGTAGGACAGATGTTTCTGCGTGACGCTCAAGAACGTTTGTCTCCTCGCTGGATTCGCATAGATCAATTGCCCTCTTCGGCCCTCTGGCGGGCTCCACGAGGCTATGTTTTCTACGATGACCGAATATTCTGGACTGCTCGCGGTCCTTCGAGGGGCCGTCAACAAGGCCTTACTTGTAATTCGATCTGGTCCAGGGAACTGCGCCGGGGCCATACCCTGCAGGGCCTGTTCAATCTCCGTTCTAGGTCTTACTTGGAACTATTATCGCAGCGTGACAAGCTGCAAAAAATCCAGAGAGATATGTTAGTTTCGCGAGACGTCTTGACAAAGGAGGGTCTCGTGTATTATAAGGGCGTTCCTGTCGGCGAATCGTCGGGATGGAAAGCTAGACTGACTGTGGATTCCCCGCAGATCAAGGTTTCACTAGAAAAGGCAGGTCTCAATGTCAAGTAGCGTATCAGATTTCATGGGATGCCGCCTCCGCGAAGGGCGCGTGTTCGGTGTTGAAATTGAAGTTGAAGGAGAAAGTCTTCCGCAGCGTGAAACAGAGCTGGTAACTGATGATCCTGACGAAGATTACCCAGAATATGAAGAAGTCGATCGGACTCCTGACATGGGCGTCTGGGACATACACGCAGAAGGAAGCATTAAGGGGGCTGAGTATGTTCTGAAGGAACCGCTTCCTCTTGCGGAGGCCCTCGACGCTGTTGACTGGCTATTCGATACTCTCAGGACCGAATGGAAAGCATCTATCTACGATTCGCCACGAACTAGCGTCCACGTCCACATTAACGCATCTGACTGGTCCGTGGATAAGCTTCGGAAAGCATTGCCTCTTCTGGCAGCTGCTGAGCCATTCCTCGTGGAAATGTCGGGAAAACATCGAAAGGGAAATCTATTCTGTCTCTCGAGGCTGGACGCTCCCTTCGGTTGGACGCCTATCATCAATGCTATCTGTGGGAAACACTATAATGGTGACACTCACTACTCAGGTATCAACTTCGCTCCTTTGTGGCGCAAGGGTTCGATCGAGTTTCGGATGATGCGCGGCTTGACTGAAGCAGCTGATGTTGGCCGCTGGCTCATTGTTCTCGATACTCTTATGGATGCAATTGATTTGCTGCCAGACGGCTCCGACTATGAGGAATTACCCCCTGTCCTCGCGTTCTTGGCTACTAGTGTGCCCGTAGAAAAGATCAAGAGACTGGAGAGGGAGAGCCTCCGTTCAGCGAGAGAAGTTCTAGCTGACTTAACGATTACAGCTGTCTCCCTTCCTCAGTCGAGTCCGCTAATGCCTACGCTTACTATTTCCGGCAACAGCATTGAGTGGAATCCAATGGCAGAGATGCCGATTATCCCTGCAATGCCTGGTACTTTCGTGACAATGACGGACGAACAAATCCTAGCTGCATTCAACACAATCAACATCGCTCCCCCTGAACCGTTTTTCTGAGAGGAACTGACATGCGTCTCTTTGTTTATCCTTACTCGTCCGCTTCTGAATCAGCTAAGCTTCTCGCTGCAGCAATTGACGCGAAGCGAATTCGCCTCACCAATAGCGAATATGAATATCGAGAAGATGATATCATCGTGAACTGGGGCAACACCAGGTGTCCCTACCCCTCGCTGAACCCCGCTGAAGCGCTGCAGCATACGGTTAATAAGCTCTCCTGCTTCCGTATGCTGCGAGAACGAGGCTTCAAAGATATCCCTGAATACTGGACAGACCCTGCGGATATTCCTTCTAGCGCTTTCCCTGTCTTCTGTCGAGAGCGTCTCGAAGGCTGTGACGGTGCCGGTATCGTAGTAGCTGATACACGCGCCGATCTGGTCCCAGCCAAGCTCTACACCAAGAGGATCTCGGGTGCAGAGTATCGTGTCACGATCTTTCAGGGGGAAGTCACTGACATTCAGACCAAAGCCCCTCGTTACGGAGTCCCGCTTTTGAGCTCAGACATCAAGACCTACGCGAATGGCTGGGGCTTTCAGAGGCTATCTGTTCCGGGGTATCTCAAAGAGATTCTCAGCGATCTTGCAACAGACGCTTTAATGACGTCGGGGCTCGACTTTGCCGGCATGGATATTATATATGACGCTACTGAGGAGAGGGCCTACCTCCTCGAAATCAACTCTGCTATGGGTCTCGAAGGGGGCGCCCTAGATAGGTTCGCTGAGGCAGTCCTCGCTTATAAGGCCCGTCAGGAGGCCTCTGTCCCCTGCCCGCCCCCTGCTACCCAACCGGTACCTGAACCTACTGAGGATCCTTCTGCGGGCATTCTAGAGGCAGTTCATAGGGGCGATTGGCAGGCCGTAGCCATGATGGCACTCCAGCGTCTCTCAAAGTAAGAACGGAACTAGAACATGCGTTGCTACATCTGCAACTCCATCATCGATCACCCCGTCTGGGACGACGCTACAAAGAACTTTGCTCCTTGCCCTGCCTGTGAGGACGAAGTCCTTGATCTTGTGCTGGAATGGGAGGCTGAGGCGGAGGACGATGCCTTCGAGGATGACGACCCTGAAGAAAGTGCTTGACAGCCTCCGCCTGAGTGTGTATAATATCTCTTAGAGATTCAGTGATAAGGATATCGTAATCGATATCTACTAACTGTTATATCACATATCATAGAGATTCTATAGAAGGGGAGAACGTGAGCGAGTTTCGCCATCACACGTCGTGCCCTGCCTGCGGCTCGTCCGATGGCAGAGCTGTCTATGACGACCATGAATACTGCTTTGTCTGTCAGGATCAATCACAGACGACGTCGTCCTATCAACCAAGGAAAAAGCCTGTGAGTCATAAGGACATTACACCTATTACAGATGTCTTCCGGGAGATCCCCCGCAGGGGATTGACCAAGGATAGCATCGAAAAATACAAGATCGGAATCAATCTCGACAAGTCAGTTGACATTGCCCATGTCTATCCCTACTTCAAGGATGGTCACCACGTCGCTAACAAGATTCGTAAGCGAGAGACTAAGGATTTCTATGTCGAAGGTGACATCAAAGGAGCTGAGCTGTTTGGGCAGTCGCTCTTCCCTGCAGGAGGCTACCAAGCTATCACTATCGTCGAAGGTGAACTTGACGCAGCCTCTGCTTATCAGCTACTCGGCAGTAAGTATCCTGTCGTTTCTGTTTCAAGTGCAGGCTCTGCCGTTCGTGACTGCCGCAATAACTTCGAGTACCTGAACTCCTTCGACAAGATCGTTGTCTGCTTCGACGTCGATGAGCCGAAGGTTGCACCGAATGGTAAGGTGTCCTATCCCGGACAGGAAGCTGCACAGAAGGTTGCAGATCTTTTCCCCGTGGGCAAGGTAGCTGTCATGACGCTGCAGCAGGGCAAGGATCCCTCGGAGTATCTTCAGAATAAGATAAGTCCATCCGCTTTCGTCAAGGAGTGGTGGCAGGCGCCAGTGTCACGACCAGACGGCATCAAGTCCGGCGCTGACATGTGGGATGAAATCCACAACCGTCCCTCACATTTCTCTGTGCCATATCCGTGGGAAGGTGTGCAGCGAATGACGTATGGACTGCGGCTATCTGAAGCTCTCCTGCTCATGGCTGACACAGGCGTAGGTAAGAGTTCTATCTTCCGCGCGATCGAGCTGGCTGTCCTTCACAATCCTGACGTTATCGAAAGAGGTTACGGTGTCGGCGTCCTACACCTGGAAGAGACTAACTCAGATACTGCGCTGGGTCTCATGTCCATCCATGCAAAGAAACCTTTCCACCTTCCCGACGTGGAGAAGACAGAGGAAGAGCTGCGCAAGGCTTATGATGAGGTTGTCAACAACGATCGGCTGTTCTTCTACGATCACTTTGGCAGCAACGACATCGAGGTGGTCCTCAACAAGATCCGGCAGATGGTTGTCATGGGGTGCAAGTACATCTTCGTCGACCACCTCTCGATCATTGTCTCAGATCAGTCTGGGGATGAGCGCAAGGATCTCGACGAGATCTCCACGAAGCTGAAGACCTTGACAATGGAACTGGATATCGCAGTATGCTGCATTATCCACACCAACCGACAGGGGCAGGCCCGTGGCTCGGCAGGACCGGAGAAGGTCGCGAACGTCCACATCAGTATCGAGCGTGACAAGGAAGACCCTGATCCATTCCGCCGCAACGTGACCCGTCTCATCATCAAGAAGAATCGATTCTGTGGACGAACAGGGCCAGCTGCATGGCTCTACTTCGATGAGGAAACGCATAGTCTAATTGAGCTGCCCGAGGATCTCGTCAACAAATACGAAAGCGGTGCGCCTCTAACGACGGCGGACCTGCCGTGGTAAAGGAGTTCCTGTGCAATATCTTTCATATGACGAAACCTACTGGGCCTGTGACATCGAAGCAGATGAGCTGCGGGAGGACGTTTCCGCAGTCTGGTGCGTATGTGTCTGTAACGTTCAGACAAGGGAGGAGCAGACGTTTACGGATGCGGGAGCGTTCCGAAAATGGCTCGAAGAATCGCATCGGGTTCTGATTGGCCACAACTTCCTCTCTTATGACGCTCCTGTCCTCAATCGCATCTGGAAGACACGTATTACAGTCTCACAGATCATCGACACCTTTGTCCTATCGCAGATGTATAATCCCCGAATGTATGGACATAAGCTAGAACATTGGGGAGAACGTCTCGGTTATCCAAAAGGAGATCACAGTGACTTCTCACGTTTAACACCAGAGATGTTAAAGTACTGCCGTCGAGATGCTAGGCTCACTGCACTCACCTATCTCCGCCTCGTCGAGAGAATGAATCGCGAGAAGTTCTCGGAGACAGGAGTCGAGATAGAACACCTCGCTTGGAACATCATCCAGAATAAGCAGAAACAAAATGGCTTCCCCTTCGATCAACAAAAGGCAGACATCCTTTATGCCGAACTCAGAGCGCGAGAGCAAGAACTCAAAGATGAAATCTACCGTCTCTGGCCCCCTGTCCTCCAGATCGTACGCCGTTATGCGAAGTCTTGTAAGTCAGATGGAACACGAACTGCAAATTATCTCAGACACCTTAGTGAATACCCGAAGCTGGAAGACAACGACGACGGATCCTATCATGCTTATGATTACGTCTCTTTCGACCTTGGATCGCCTCAGCAACGAATCCAAAAACTTCTTGATCTCGGCTGGAAGCCCGTAAACTTCACTGAGAAAGGCTCCCCGAAGATTGACGAAGACGAACTGCTGGCTTTCGCAAAGGTCTCTGGTGTCCCTGAGGCAGCAGCATTGGCTAAGTGGGTGGTCGTCAATGCCCGCGCCAACATGATTAACACTTGGATCGAAGCTGTCAATCCGAAGACGGGCAGCATACACGGCTCCCTATTCCTCGCCTCAACGATGCGGTACAAGCATAGCAAGCCCAATACCGCCAATATCCCCGGCACCCGCGAGGACAGCAATGATAACATTCTCATCGGCGAAGCGGGCACGTGGGCGTATGAGTGCCGTTCCTTATGGACAAGTGGGGGTAAAGGATGGAAGCTTGTAGGTATCGACGGAAAGGGGATACAGCTGCGCTGCCTTGCACACAACGTAGCAAAAGTCATAGGCGTCGAAGGTGCTCAAGAGTTCATCGACACGCTCCTAACAGGAGATCCTCACAGGAAGAACATGGCCCTCCACGGCTTTCCCTCTAAGCCTGCTGCTAAGAAGGCCATCTACACCATCCTCATGGGGGGAGGCAGCGCCAAGATCGCACAAGATCAGGTGCAGTTTGGGTGGCAGCCTAAGAAGTCACTGAAAGACGATGTCATTGACAGCATTCCCGGCTTTCGTAAGCTGATTGAGAGACTCCAAACTGAACTCAGAAAGACAGGAAGGATTACACTATGCGACGGCACGCCGCTCCTTGTTCCCTCGGACCACATGGTTATCCCGTATTTGCTGCAGGGGGACGAGTCACGTCTGATGAAGAAAGCAATGATCTTGACGGATCAAGCTGTCCGGCGAGCAGGACTTTCGCAGAGTGTCTTGAAGGTTGGCGACATCCACGACGAATTTCAGACGAGAGTTCGCGAGGGACTTGAAGATACTTACGTCGATCTCACCCTGCCTACATTCCTGCAGGCAGGTGAATTCTTTAACTACCTGATCCCTATCGAAGGTGATTATAAGATCGGGGACCACTGGGGGGAGACACACTGATGAGTTATCCTACAATTACTCCCGAAGAAGTGCATCCTTCGCACGACGTGCGTGAAGAAGGCTACTTTATCACAGACCCTTATTGTCAACACTGCCGCCTCGGTGCTGTCCTCGACGGACCTGCACTGAAAGAACCTTGTCAACCTAAGGAGAAAACACATGACAGGCAAGGAGACTGATAAAGGAATCTGGTGCCTCTTTAGGATAGAGAACAACTACGATCAACCTGATAATGACCTTGAACGTTTCTGGTTTAACAAGCCCTCCTTAGAGGCGCTCAGTAATTATCTAGGCAAGCCTCTCGATAAGGCCAAAGACGAAGATGTCATAAATACCGTCGCTGTTTGGCAAGGATACTCGACAGTAGTCAACAATGGGCTCGGTACTAGGTACCGCCTCCAATACGTAGAAGAAGGAAAATCACTATGACTAAGATTGTACTCGGAGCCCTCACTGGCACTATCGTAGTGCTGACTGCTCTCTCCTTCCTGATGCTGCCCTTCGCAGTTTATCGTGTAGCCTTTGGAGATTTTTGATATGTATTACACCTTGAGACGAGTCTCTGACGGAGCCGGGGATAGCGGGCCGATGTCAGACAGCTATAAGACTGATCCCTCTTTGACTCCTTCTCAGCGCGTGACTCATAATGCAGAGCCTACTGTAGGTGAGTCGCTCATGGTCGGGAGTTATCTCGCTCGCTCCTACCAGATGCAGGACTGGTGGTGTACTACGCCTGTCATCGAGATTATCTCTGACGAGATTATTGAAGAGGGACACGACAAGATCCGTCTCGTCAAGTTCAAGACCGGCAACTCTGAATATGAATGGACGTGTGCAGAATGATTAATATCTATGAAGAACTGGCTTATGATCTCTTTGCTAACACTGAACTGACAATGCTTCAGGCGCGAGAAGTCGTCTCTTTTCTGAAACGCGAGGGAATCCTTGATGAAGATATTGTCAAGGAGTATTACACAGATGAGTAAAACTTTTGTATACTCCGATCCGCATTTCTACCACAACAACATCTGCAAGTTCACGAACTACGACGGCAGTAAGGTCCGCCCGTGGGACGATGCAGAGACAATGACAGAGGAGATGATCTCGTGGTACAACGAGTGTGTGAACGATCAGGATCGAGTATATATCTTGGGCGATGTCGCCTTCACGGCTGCCGGTATGAAAGCATCTGTTTCCCGCCTGAAGGGGAGGAAGGTACTAGTCCCCGGGAACCACGACCCGACGAAGATGCGAAGGTACTTCGACCTCTTCGATGATGTTCGGGGGTATGTGGTGAAGAAGGGGTTCATCATGAGTCACATCCCTATTCACGAAGACTGCCTCTCCCGCTGGCAACTGAACATTCACGGGCATCTACACGGCAACACTGTGAAAGATATGTTCGCAGGACACAGGCTGCAGTCAGAAGATATGCGCTATTACAATGCCTGTGTCGAACAGACAAACTTCCGGCCTAAACTTCTCGACGAGATCCTACACGAAAGGGGTTTGAAATGACAGAGGATCACGGCAGCTGTGAGAAGTGTGGCTACGACTTCAATGGCGAATACATCTGGAGACATTTCTATGACAAGTTTCAAACGTATGGATACTGGCTAGACGAGGAAGGCAACTATCTAACGGAGCGGAGGAAACTCTCTGCGGTCGAAGCGGCAGAGCAAGCAGATAAGACTGCTGCTAATTACGGCGCAACTCGGGAGAAGGGGCGCTTCGGTAAGCAGATCGGCATCTATGACATGAACAAGGACAGGACTGTCGCTTGGCGGTGTCCCTCCTGCGAACATGAGTGGCCCCGATAATGTGAAAATAACCCTTGACTTTTCCCTCAAACCTTGGTATAATACCCTTAGAGATTCAGAGAAGGAACGATAACAGATGATTATAGAAGGCACTCTTTATTGGGCTAAGCTCGACAAGCCCCGCGATAACTACAACAAGCAACGAAAGATTATGAAGGACGGTGAGCCCGACCACTGGGGCCGTGAATATGCCGTAACCATTGCTAACCTCACCAAGGAGACGAAGCTCCAGCTGCGGGATGCAGGCCTTCTCGACAAGGTCAAGAACAAGATGGACGACCTCGAGGATAACATCACACTCCGTCTCGATGAGTTTAACAAGGACGGCGAGCCCCAGTCCATCAAAGTTGTTAACTCGGACGGCGAAGAGTGGGACTGGAAGGAAGACGGTCTCATCGCTAACGGAAGCCGTGGCGCCATCAAGTTCAACGTATGGCGGCCCTCACAGGGCAAACCCCGCCTCTATCCTGTATCGCTAATGGTTCTTGAACATATTCTCTACGAGGCCCCGGAAGGTTCAGGTGAACGAGAAGACCCTGACGACTGGGGAGATTACGCTAAGAAGCCCGCGGCCAAGGAGAAGGCGACAGCTAAGCCCAAGACCAAGAAGGAAGAACCCGAAGATCTCGACGACGATATCCCGTTTTGATCCAAGTTGAGAGATTGTCGTCACACGCCGCAATGGACAGGGGGTTTCCCGGTCGGGCGCACCAGTGATCTCAGCCGCCACAACGGCTGGCCGTGCCGGGGGACACGAGGACTTTTCCCCCTTACTATAGGAGCTAATATGTTGCACCCACGAACAGTAGGCCAAGACGTCCTAGCTCTCCTTGACGAAGACTACGATCATCCTGTCGATGAGAGTCTGCTTGAAGCAGCAGCGGAAGAATTCAAATCCGTGCTACGAAGGCGACTCGCTCGGCAGGAGAAGCGGGGCGGACTGAGAATGTCCTCAATTGGTAAGCCCGGCTGTCAGCTCTGGCACAATGAGAACGAGCCAGAGTATATGGAAGGCATCCCTGCTCAGACGCACATGAAGTTTCTCTACGGAGATCTGTTAGAAATTATCCTCATCTTTCTAACAAAGTCCGCGGGTCACGAAGTTACGTTTGAGCAGGGAGAAGTAGAAGTAGACGGTGTGCTAGGTCACATGGACTGTCTCATCGATGGGATCCCTGTCGATGTCAAGTCAGCTTCAGGCTACGCCTTCCAGAAGTTCAAGGAGGGCCGACTCGCAGACGATGATGCCTTTGGTTATATTGCGCAGCTCTCAGGTTACGCCCATGCCATTGGTAAGACAGATGAGGCAGGCTTCCTCGTCATCAACAAGGAAACAGGGGCCATCTGCTACGACCCCCTCTCCGCGGAGGTCATCGCTGCTAACGCACCTGCACCGATCATTGCACAGCAACGCCTGAACCTTGCGGCACCCTCAGTGCCCTTCCGTTACGACCCGATCCCTGACGGTAAATCAGGAAACATGAAACTGCCCATCCGCTGCAGTTACTGCCCCGTTAAGAATCGCTGTTGGAAAGACAGCAATGGCGGGCGCGGCCTGAGGACGTTCCTCTACAGCGGCGGCCCTCGCTACCTCACTCATGTCGAAAGAGAACCAGATGTCTATGAAGTTTGATCCCGCACAACTATCCTTCTGGCTCGGCGCTATGAGCGCAGAGATTTCCCGGAAAATCAACGTCTCCGAAGTTGAACGCACTGACGATCTCTTTGAATTTCATGTTGAAATGCCCGACGGAACACAGTTTAACATGATCAGTACTGAGGGCGCTGATGCAGCTCTCTCTGCCACGCTTATCGCTATCCTCTACACGCTGGGGTACGAGGTCGGTGCCTACCGAAACTGATAAGCTTCGCCGAAAGCGAGACCTCTATCTACGCCGGCTCTACGGACTCGGCCTAGAGGACTACGAGAATATCCTCCATGCGCAAGGGGGCGGGTGCGCCATCTGCGGCAAAACCCCTGAGCAGGAAGGCAGGAACCTCGCAGTCGAACACGACCACAAGACAGGGTATGTCAGAGGTATCGCTTGCGGCTATTGTAACAAGTATCTCATTGGAAGGCACAGGGACTCGGAGCTGTTGCGTAAGATCGCGGATTATCTGGATCAACCACAGCACCCGTTCCTTGCCGTTCCCCGTAAAAAGAAGCGGAGACGCAGTGCCAAAAGAAAACCAACCAAGGCTACTCTTTCTTGACATCGAATGGGCCCCTGTAAAGGCCTACGTCTGGCGGGCATGGGACGAAAACGTCATGCCCGACCAGATCGTTGAAGACGGCGGCTTGCTCTGCCTGAGCTTCAAGTTCTCAGACGAGAAGGAGTTTCAGTTCTATTCAACGTGGACTCATACTAAAGATGAGATGCTGCTGGCTACACGAGAAGCACTCATCGAAGCAGATGCTGTCGTCACCTACAACGGTGACAAGTACGACCTCCCTAAGATCAACGGAGAACTCCTCCGCCACAACATGCCGCCGATGCCGCCGGTGACATCGATTGACGTCATCAAGTCTGTGAAGAAGCTGGGGTTCTTCATGAACCGCCTCGCTTTCATTGGGCCCTTCCTTGGTCTCGGCGGCAAGGTCAAGCATCAGGGTTTCTCTCTTTGGAAGGACGTACTCGATGGTTGCGCTAAAGCTCAGAAAAAGATGCAAAAGTATTGCATCCAAGATGTCCGACTACTCGAGAAGCTCTACTACAAAGTACGTCCGTTCATTAAAGAGCATCCTCACTTGGGCTTCAGCTCTCCTGACGCCTGTCCCGCCTGTGGCTCAGTCCACGTTCATCAACGAGGTGTGCGACGGACCCGTTCCATGGTCATCCAGCGCCTCATGTGCCAAGCCTGCGGCCTCTGGTATACCGGAACACGGAGGAAAGTATAATGGCATATAATTTCAAAGAAGCCTTCGAAAAAGAACAGCGGGAGTGTATGAGAGAGCTGCTTAATGAGCGCTTCACAGCTACAATCGGGCCTAAGAAGCAAACTCCCATTGAACCCGCTCACTACAAAGATCTTTCGCCGGAACCAATAGACGTCATCGAAGGTTGGGGGCTTGACTATCACCTTGGTTCAGCACTGAAGTACATCGCAAGGGCAGGCAACAAGGAAGGAAACCCCCGTGACCAAGACCTCCGAAAAGCTGTCTGGTTCCTCCAGCGATACATCAGCCTCATCGACACTCTTACTCCCGTCGGGGGTGTATGGCATCAGGAGGACGTTCTCGGCAGCTGACGTAGCAGCTCAGACTGACAAATACATGGCGGATCTTCCTTGCTTCTGGCCTCCTGATTGGGTGTCAGATGAAAGGAACTACGCCCTCGTTGATGATCATGGCAACGTCGGATTAATGGACTACGTATCAGAAGGCATCTACGAGACTCATCTGTACTTCACAGATAGAGGATCAGAAGCCTTTCATAGAGCAAAGGAAATGATAACATGGGCGTTTCAAAATACCAAAGCCGTCCGCCTAAACGGCCAGACCCCTATTCTTCAGAAGGGAGCGTGGTGGTTAGCGAGAAAGCTCCAGTTCCAGAAGCTCGGGACGGCGCAGTCTGAATGGGGCCCGTTACGACTATCGTGCATGACCCGCGAACGCTGGGAGGAGTTGATAAAGATGGAACATTCCTTGCCGTCAGCCCCAATGGACTCGTCTGGAAAGCTCGCAGACGTCCCCCGTGGGTGTTTGTCAGGCTTTGCGCTGACGATACCATACAGCTGCGAAGGGTCAGTGAATTCGAATTTGAAAGAGACTGGACAGGTCTGGGAAGTTAAGACAGGAGGCGACGACATTGCCGTTTAATACGCTCTATCAAAATTACGTCTATAAGAGTCGCTACGCACGATGGCTACCAGAGGAAGGACGACGGGAGAACTGGGACGAGACGGTCAAGCGCCTGTGGGAGTATTACGGCGAGCAAGTTAACTGGGCCGGCAAGATCAAGGACTGGGAGGAAGTCTACGACGCCATCTACAACCTTGAAGTGATGCCGTCGATGCGAGCCCTGATGACTGCAGGCCCTGTTCTCGATCGCTGCCACGTCCCTGCTTATAATTGTGCCTACCTGCCTGTAGACAGTCCTCGTAGTTTCGACGAAGCCATGTACATCTTGATGTGTGGCACCGGCGTCGGCTACTCAGTAGAAGGAAAATACGTTGACCAGCTCCCTCGAATCTCCGAAGAGTTCTCCCGCACCGATACTTGCATTGTCGTTGGAGATAGTAAAGAGGGATGGGCTAAAGCCTTCCGAGAGCTTATATCCCTTCTTATTGCAGGTCAAATCCCCTCGTGGGACGTTAGCCGGGTGCGGGCTGCAGGAGAAAGACTTGTCACTTTTGGAGGACGTGCTTCAGGACCAGAACCTCTGGTCAATCTTTTTGAGTTCTGTATTCAGCTCTTTGAAGGATCTAGAGGACGACGCCTTACCAGTCTGGAATGCCACGACCTGATGTGTAAGATCGCCGACATCGTTGTTGTCGGTGGTGTACGCCGCTCTGCTCTGATTAGTCTCTTCGACGTAACTGATGATCGTATGTCGATGGCGAAGTCAGGTGTCTGGTGGGATGAACCGGGGATCAAGCGGAATGGTCAGCGAGCGCTGGCCAACAACTCCGCTGTCTATGATCACCGCCGCCCCGACGTCGGGTTCTTTATGAAGAAGTGGAAGGAACTGTATGACTCAAAGTCAGGGGAGCCCGGACTCTTCTCCCGTTACGCTTGCCAAAAGATTGCAGGACGAAATGGACGGCGTGATGCTTCGTTTGAGTTCGGCACAAATCCTTGCTCAGAAATTATCCTGCGCCCATTCCAGTTTTGCAACCTTACCGAAATCGTTGTACGATCTGGAGATACAATGGAGAGCCTCTCGAGAAAGGTACGAATTGCAGCGGTACTTGGCACAATCCAGTCTAGCTTTACCGACTTCAAATACCTAAGGAAGAAGTGGAAGGACACCTGCGATGAAGAACGACTACTGGGTGTCTCTCTTACGGGTGTTTGCGACAACCTCGGCGAGCTCAACGCAGAGAATCTATCCGCCCTGCGGGACGTCGTCATCGCGACGAATGTCAAGTGGGCAGCTCTGTTGGGGATTAATCCTAGCACTGCTACTACTTGTGTTAAGCCGTCAGGAACCGTTAGCCAGTTGGTTGACAGTGCAAGTGGACTTCATACACGCCATGCTCCGTCCTATCTACGTACTGTTCGGGCAGATAATAAGGATCCACTTACCCAGTTCCTGAGGGATGCAGGGGCTTACTGTGAACCTGATGTGACGAAGCCTGATACTACTACGGTCTTCTACTTCCCTGTCAAGGCACCTTCCGGTGCAGTGACGCGGCACGACCAATCAGCCATCGAAGCATTGAATCTATGGGAGCATCTACAGGATCATTGGTGTGAACATAAGCCTTCTGCGACAGTCAATATCAAGGAAGACGAATGGGTGGATGTCGCAGCTTGGGTCTATAACAAGTTCGACAAACTTTCTGGAGTATCTTTTCTGCCTTACGATGGCGGCAATTATCGACAGGCTCCGTATCAGGAAATAAGCGAGGAGGAATATGACAAGTGGATTGACGAACATCCCGAACCGACCATCGACTGGTCAGATCTCCGCCACTACGAAACAGAGGATCACACTACAAGCAGTCAAGAACTTGCTTGCACTGGTGGCAGCTGTGAAGTGAACTAAGAAAAACCCCGGAAGGATTTCTCCCCCGGGGTCGGTGATTACAATCTAAACTTGCGTTGCCTTCGGGCAGGCTCTGGCCCCGGCGTTGCTTCGGTAACGACCGGGGTTTCTTTTGGAGTGTCTGTGTAGTTGTTAGTCGAGACACCCCGGACCTTCTCGAACGTACGCATACCGCCAATACCCAGCAAACCGCCGAGAACAGTAAGCAGCAGCATATTGTCGATAGGAGGGAAGTCACCTGTGTAGCCCGAAAGACGGGCAATCCACGAAGCGAAGGGCTGCACTATGGCAGAGTAAGCGAGCCCTGCGCCACCTACCCAGCCCACAAAGGGACGCCAGCCTGCCACGAAGAGGGAGCCAGAAGCAGCTTCAACCTTGTTGACTTCGATCTGAGCAAGGACTTCCTCATGTACACGAGCCTCGGCCTTATCGGCCAGCTCTGCTAGCTTGTAATTGATCTCGTTCTTCTTATCCTTGTCGACCACGACCTCACCAACGATGTCTTTGACAGCGTCGATGATATCTCCTAAGATTGGAATTCCCATGATTCTTACTCCTGATCTTCAGTCAATAACGCTCTCGCAAGGACTTGCATCGTACGTCGCCACCAACCCAGCAGAAACGCCGCCTGACTCGGCTTTGATTGCACAAGCCTTGCTAGAAAGGTTACGCGCTGGTCTACTATCGCTAGCAGACTTTTACCATCCCCTTCCGACACTACCCGTTGAGCAGCAGCTATGGTATTTGGGCCTACTGCGCCGTCTGGTTTTAGACGTAGACCAGACTGAGTCCAGCCTACAGCACGCTTTGGCCCAGAATTCACAGCGGCATCAAACGTGATGTAGGAGATAGGCCAAGGCAGCTTATCACAGCCGGCAGCCTTCCAGTACATTTCACGGTAGACTTCGCGGACCTCATCCTTGGTGATTCCTCGGACGGTCTTCGAAGTCTTGCCCTTTTGTTTGCAGTAAGCATTATAGGTAGCCTGCGTGACGCCATACATCGTGGCGCCCCCGCGATCAGCCGCGTGGTCGCTCCAACCCCCCTCGTGTTCGAGGAGGTACTCTAGAGCTTCATCTAGATCATGCATCAGGCTTTAATCCAAGTGATGAAAGTAGTGATCCCTGCTATCAGGCCCGAACCTAGCAGCAGCGAAGCCAACCAAATAGCCCCCATCCCCTGTTGCTTCAAGGTGAGGAGTTCGTTCAGCTTGCCCTCAATTCGGAGGAGATCTGCTTCTTTCGATTCTAGAGTTAACATGAGTTTTTCCATACGCTCTTCGAGGAGCGCTAGCCGAACCTGCGCCGAATCCATTAGTCAGCCGTTTCAACTTCTGCGAATAGATCCGCCCGGGCGTCTTCCCTTGCGGTATCTCGGATTTCTTTAATCACTTCGAGTTTTTCCTCATCACTGTAAGTTCTCCATTCTTCAGTTGCCATCAAGTCACGAAGATCCGACATCAGGTATTCCCCTGAGAGCTTCTGATACTCTTGGTACTGCGCTGCATTCAGCTTCACAGTTCCTTCGCTGTCGCCGATCTTCACATCCCGGCCTACAGGCCCAATCAAGATCTTATCAGAGAGTTCTTCAAGACGGACGACCTCGTTGACGACGGGATCCTTCTCAACCATTCGATCCTGCCGAAGGTTCTCCAGAGGACGCCCAAAGACATCGTGACGCTGGGGCAGTTCATCTGACAGCCCTGGCCAACCTGCTTGAGCACGAGAAGCCATACGACCTCCGACAGTAGTATCGGCAGTCGTATCTCGCAGAGCAGGATCATTGAACTTCTGATTAGCCCAGCGGATACCGGCAGGCGTCGCCAGAGTCGCGCCGTAACCTGCGAAGAAGTTCCGCAGCGTCGGGCCAAGAGGCTTGCCATCAGTCGCAGACTGAGAAGCCTCTTGAATCATCGTGACCAGCTGGAAAGTACTGTCCATGTAGGTTGACTTGGACAGAGCATCCGCAAGACCGGTGATACCGCCGAGCATAGCTTCAGAAGTGTTCTCACCCTTGTTGTGACGATCCACCGCAGTAGCAGCCATTGCCATCGGAGCGGCGATAGGATCAAAGCCTTGATAGCTAACCCACTCGTCGCCGATCTTGATCGACAGAGGAGGTCTTGCGGCGCCGATTGTAGCCTGCTCGTCCCTGTCAGGGCTCTCGACACCAGTGAGGTTGCCTTCAGCAGCCATCATAGCGAAGTAGCCAAACACAGCACTGGACGCAACGAGGCGGCCCATGGCGGCCTGCCGCTCACGGCCCGTTGAACGAAGCGCAGTAGCAAGGGCACTGACCGGGGTGTTACGGATCACAGTCCGAGCGATCGAGTCAATAGTGGGAACGAAGGGCAGCGCCAGACGAGAAGTAAACTTAGCAGTGCGGATTGTAGGAGAGTCCTTCTCGACTACAGTCTTACTGGTAGGACGCAGCTTACCATCAACGTCCTTCTGCATCGTGATCTGAGTCTCGTCTGCAAAGCGAGGAGTCTGTGCGTCGGTGATCCACCGGGCCAGTCGTGACATCTGATCATGATCGCGGAATAGCTGGCGGTTAGTGACCTCGTGTGCTTTCTCAAGCATTGCTTCAGAGGGGTTATCAGCCAGTTCACGGAAGCGATCCGCGTAGGCTTTCCCCGTCAAGCCTTCAGAGGCGGCCTGTTTTGCTGCTTCGCCGTAGAGATTGGACATCTGGAAGAAGCCTGCCCACGTCTCATCGATGGCGGCCATGATCCGCTGGGGATTCTCGATGACGAGGCCTACGCCCTTCACCAGAGGGTTCTTATTTGACGACAGAGGCAAGCCCCTCGTGCCCGTCTTACCTGTCAGACCTGCGTGAGTACTCTCACCGCGCTGCAAAGCTCGTCCAATAGCGGCATACGTGTCCCAGTTGGCGAAGGCTGCGAAACCTCCGTGAAGACGGGCCAACATTTCACGGCCCATAACACGGTCAGTAGAGGCCTTCATTCCCGGGAGTTTAGAAGTCTGCCCCACTATGGCGCCTAAGCCATCAGAGACCATGTCCATGCCGAAGTTAAGGGGAGCGCCGACAGCATTCTTAATCCACGTAACCGGGCTGGAGAGCATGAAGTTGAATACGACAGAGCTGGCGTAGTCTTCTACGTGGTACTTGCCTGCCTTACGGATAGCATTAGCTGCAGCAGCAGGCCCTTGCGTTTGACGGACAGCATCGAGCGTCCCCAGAAACTTCTGAAGAGCTATGGGATCCTTAGCCAGAGCAGCCCCTCCCTCCTCACTCATGAAGCGAGCAGCAGCGGCAGCCGACTTCCGGCTCTCAGAGACTTCTTTCAAGGTGCGAAGAGCACGACCCACAGCTGAAGCATCATTGTCGAAGCGACCATAGACAGCCTGCACGACGGCGAGCTTCTCAAGGATCGTGGCATGAAGCGTAGGGGACATCCCCTCTGCTTCTGCCTTAGCTCCGAGCCCTGCTAGCTCATCGACTGTGTTAGTCAGAATCTGGTGAGCAGCCATGATGCGGGCCGGCAGTTCATCGATGCCTTTACCGCGAGCATACTTAGTGGGAGTCAGGCCGAGATCATCAGCCTGCCTCTTCAGTTCAGCCATCGTGGAGGGATCATTACGGATGGCTTGGTTCTGGTCATCAAGGAAGCCCAGCAGACTGTCAACGTCATTAACAGTCCTCATTGACTCCGCCGACGTAGACTTTTTCTGATACGGTTCCCGCATGAAGCGGGCGGCAGGAGGCACCGCGCCAAGAGCGTCACGCCCTTCAGCACGGTTCTGTTCTACTAGTGACTTCTGGAACGAGAGGACACCTCGCGCATCCTCAGCTCGCTGGCGCCGCTCTTCCTTTCCGTACGCCTGCTCTTGAGCACGACGCCGTTCAGGCAGCTGAGTCATTCCCGAAAAGGGTTCGGGTTCCGTCTCGCGCATGAAGCGGGCAGGAAGCTTAAACCCGTTGCCTGCTACGTCACGAGGTTTACCGTTGATGACAGCATCATGAGCGAGGGCGAGAATGGTTTCGATCTCGCGATTAGAGTACTCGACGTTCTTCACGCCGGCTGCGCGGAGGAAGTCTTTGACAGCATTCTTGATCCGGTTCATGACGGTCACGGGAATAGCCCCCGCCTCAGACATCTGAGCGAAGACTTCGTCACCTGCGCGGATCACTCGATCGGGAGCGTCTGCATATACATCGGGATTATCGTTCAGCCACTCGTCAACCCTCGCCTTGAAGTCAGGCGAGCTGTCGATGATCTTCTCAATGGTGTTATCGAGGACGGCACCGAAGCGCTGAGTCAAGCCGTGATGTCCAAGCATCTCGTGGAAGACAGCAGCTTTCAGATGCTCAGGACTGCGAATGTTCTCACGGTTGAAGACGACGCGCCCATCAGGCATGACAGCAGCCGCTGCCTTCGGATCCATCAGAGCACGATCAGCTTCGTCGAGTTCATCGAGATTGTTGACGACGTGAAAGTCAGGGGCATTCTTCCAGCCCTCTGTGTGGCCAGCAATCTCAACCCGGGTATCTTCGACAGCCTTAGCTGCGGCAGCGGGATCAGCGAAAGCTGGAGCAGCTTCAGACTTCTGCCGTGCTTGGAAGTCCGTAGCCTCCTGTTGCAGACGCGCCTCAGTATCCGCCAGACTGCGGGCGCGAGATTCCTCTGTAGGAAAGAGATCTTCTACTGTGGGCTCACGGCTGGGGCGAAAAGCCTCTGCTTCTCCTGCGAGCTTAGCTGCAGCAGGATCAGCGTCGGGATCAATGTAGTTGACACCAGTGCCGACGGGCTTGCCTGCATCACGAGCGGCAACATACTTAGCAATCGTATCAGCAGTGTTCTCATCGACGCTGCCGATGCTCTTCATGTAATCGAAGATTTCGTCTGCAGTGCCTTCGGCATGGACGCGGGTGTATGCAGCCGCCTCTTCGGGCGACAGCTCAGCCTTACGATATACAGGAGGCGCGGCGGGGCCTTCATCGGGCAGAGTTCCGGCAAGCCCTTCGGGACGCGCCTTAAAGGCCGATCCTGCTACTGAAGTGCCGACGCCCGCAGTGACGCCTGCGCCTAGCCCGGCGAGCATTTGTGCGACAGGCCCGTAGCCTTCCTGGCCTACCTTTTCAGCGGCGGCATTGCCTACAATACTGCCCACAAGCTCGGCAGCTGGCCCCTCCGCGAGAGCAGTGCCGATCATCCCTGTTGCGCCCTGCGCCCCTTTGAGCGCGGCACCAATACCACCTGACAAGAGCGCTTGGACACCGCCCTCGTTGATAGCATTCATCATCTTCTCGTCATCAGTAACGGGAGTTGCGAGGCCCAAAGAGTCAGCAGCGCTACGCCCTAGCTCCCCGAAAGGAGATGTGGAGAGGCCTTGTTTTCCAGGGAGAGCATTAATGGTAGCGTTTAGCGGCCCTGCGATGACGTCAATCAGGGAGCCCGCGCCCGTCAGCAAGCTCCGCGTGCCCATGCCGATCATGTCCATATTCGTCCGAGCAGGGGGCGCAGGAGCGGGCGTGGAGTCGGAAGCAGCAGGTGCAGGAACGGGAGCCGCAGCAACGGGCTTACGCCCGCCATCGAGACTTGCCACTTCCCGTCCAAACTCGGAAGCAGCTCGCGACGAAACCTGCTCCGGCGTTACATCGTCCGGCGCATTCTTATAGACGTGAGTAGATCCGTCGGCAAAGGTTACAGTAATATCACGGGGCATCTGTTACCTTACCAGTTAGAGACGGAGGGCTTTCGAGTCTGCGCGGGAGCAGCAGGAGCAGCAGTGCCTGTACCACGACGGCCAGCTCTCTTAGGTAGGCTGTCGTTGTACAGCTGCTGTTCGCCCGGGGTCAGACGGACCCCATTAGCAATCTTCTGCATGATGCCCGCCCTGACTTCGCCCTCGCTGGGAGGACGCGGAGGATTGCCACCAGCACGAGGACGGTTAGCTGAAGTCTCTGCGGCAGCAGCACGGCGCTCGCTCGATGCTGCGTTGCGCTCTTGAACTACAGTACTACGCTCACGCATAGGCAGCGTCTTGCTCTGGACGACAGTCATATCGCCAGCAGCGAAGGCCTGCAGATCATCATCAGTCATCGCCGGAGTCAGTCCGAGGTCAGTCTCAGTAACTCCTGCTCGCTGTGCGAGAAGAGGGCCGTAGATCTCAGCAAAGGCTTTGCGCTGAGCAGGAGTCTTGGCTCCCGCGAGAAGGCGCTGAAGCTGCGTCTGAGCTTGATTGATATTAGTAAACTTACGATCAGCGGATAGCTCTTCTCGCGCCTTATTAGACGACTCTGTAGCTTCAGCTTGGTTCTCACGAGTACCCACACGATGCTGCTGCTGTGAGATCTGCTCCATGAAGGCAGCAGTCCGCTCAGGATCGTATTGCATCCCCCTCGACATAGCAGCTTCGAACTGCCCCGGCTGATCCCAGCCATAGATGGCATCCTGCCACTTCTCACGAGCGTACGTAGGCTTACGACCAATCAAGGAACCTACGAAGTCAGTCAGATTGCCGATGATGTCGCGAGCGACGCCAGTAGTCCCGAACTGAAGACGAGGATGCGCCTTGAACTGAGCGTTCTTCTGCTCCCTCGGTGCATACTCTTGGCCCATGGCTTGGGCAGCAGCCTGCCGCTGCGCTTCCTGCGCCTGAAAGATCATGGCGCGTCGGTCAAGCAGGGCAGGAGCATTAGCGTCTACTACAGGGCCGGGGCCTGCGACGTCAGCCCACCGAGGAGCAACAATAGGCGGAGCGCCAATTTTTGCGATGGGCACGGGGCGCGCTGCGGAAGCAATGATATCTCCCTCGGAGGCAGGGGCCCCGTTGCGAGCTGCCTCTTGAAGGCGTGCTTGCTCGTCATAGTAGGCGTCTTCTTCGGCCTTAGTGGCGAAGACTGCCTGCCCCCCTCCTGCGAGGGCTTGAGCAAATGAGAATAGGCCTGCCATTACTTATCCTCCCGTGGGAGTCGGGGGATTAAACGACAGCCCCTTCGACTTACCCGAGGAGCTTGAGGTCTGGCCTGCGCCGCCGAGGACGCCTGCAGAGCCCAGCCCGAGCTGCCCAAGTCCCAGAAGATTCTGGATGTAGTTCTGGGCCGTCTCGTTTTGTAGTTGCGTCCCGTACTTCATGAGGGCCCTGCCTGTTGCACCCGAATTGAAGGTGTTCCTCGCCGCAGTAACGCCTGTCACATCACGGAGACCCGAGACGAGCCTATCGTTGAAGCCCGTCGCGCCCTTGAAGGCCTCAAATCCCGAGGCATTCCCCGATAGAAGATCCGAGATTCCTCTCGCCCCGACGTTGACATTATCAACGGCCCCGCCGAGAGAACCCCGAAGGAAATCAAAAGCCTGATTGCTGCTTTTTGATTCTTGTTTTGACTTATTAACGCCCACTCGTCTCTCCTATTGAGACTATTATAACATACATTTGTGATTTTGTCAAGCTAAAAGACACTTTAAATCAAACCGCCAGATTAGCCATGGCTTTCCAAGTGCCGGGCGTGCCTGCCGTGACGCATACCCAGCCCGGCGTGCCGCCCGCTGCCGGGGCGCTGTTCCACACAATTGCCCCAAGCTGCCACGTTCCCGCAACCGGCGCAGCAGCGGCGGAATACACCAGCCCCCTCGGATCGCGCGGGTTGACCACATGCTCATCAATAAACCGGGCGAAGTTACGCGCGGAAAGCCCGCTGGCAATCGTTGGGTAGGCGAAGTCCAGCGTAGGGCCGCCTGCGATCAGAGGCCAAATGTCAATATAGCCGAACGTGGTCCCTGATTGAAAGCCGTCCGCCAGAACAACGCGCGTCCACTCCCCTGCGGTCAAGGAAACCGTGACGCCTTGCACGATGTTTGAGAACGAAACCACATAATCAGCATCGGTTGCGGAACGAAGCAAGATAGCCGCCGCGTTAAGAACGGTCCTATCAACGGAGGATCCGACCGTCATGCCAATGCGAAACCAGTTTGTCCCGCTGCCGCCAACGCCCGCGCCAAAGGTGACGCTCTGGTAGGCGGTCATGCCGGTATCGCCGTTAATCGTCGGTCCCGCAGCAAGCCCGTTGTTGTTCGTCACCAGCCCCGTGATTGCGCTGCCCCGATCGGCAGCGGTCGGAAAGCTGCCGTCAGGAACAATCCGCGCCTCTTCCGTCGCTACAAGCGCCCTGCCCGTTTCGATATGGTGAGGGCGCACTTGGGTATTCAGGAATACTGAACTATGCCCCCAAGTGCCTTCCCAATCAATCGTTGACGTATCGTCGGCAGTGGTGCGGACCGCTGCGCCGGTCGAGTTGACGAACGCAAGCCGCGATTGATCCTCCGCGCGGATGACCATCGCGGTGTTATTGCTGACATGGCTGTAATTATCAAAGCGAGCCTGCGCGTTGTTCGTCGCATGGATATGCCCGGCCTTGATCGTATAGCCCTGGAATACCAGCGTGCCGCTGCCGGAACATGCTTCAGGCGGGAAGTTGGAGAATGACTGCGCCTGCACATTGTTGATGTAAAGCGCGCAGTGCGAAGTGCTTTGGCCCCAAAAGTTTTCAAACGTGTTGTAGCCCATCGGATTGACAGACGCGCCAACCTGAACCGAACCCAACATGCACAAACCAAAGTGGAAATTGGCGAAGTTGTTATTGATCCCGCCGCCAACGCTTGCGCCGCCATCATGGAAATAATGGGCGCAATAGACCCGCTCAATCTTGATGTCGCGGAACGTGGAATACTGGTCGCCCTCACTATCCCAGCCGATATTGTTTCCGGTAAAGGTAGGGTGTTCATCGCCAATGATTGAAACCCGTGAAATGACTGAGCTAATCAGCCACTTAGTGTAAAGCCCCTTGCACCCAGTTCGACCCGACAAGTCAATTGAGAAGCCTTCAATATTGCAGCTACGAAGACGGTTAGCTGAAGTCGATCTATTGACACGAATCACCGTGGTGTTATTTCCTGTGGGGACGAACACAGTGAAATCAGGGCCGACCCCCTTGACGTCCGGCCCGTCCTCGTTCAAAACCCATGCGACTTTATAAGTTCCCGCAGGAACGAGAAGGGGTTTGCTGGCTGCAGCGGCAGCAGCGTAAGCTGCGTCGAAAATCGCCGTGTTATCTACTACACCCGTAGGATCTAGGGTGCCATAGCTGCCCACGGTGATATACGCTCCATCTGCAGAAGAGGGATTGTACGGATCGATATCGTAAACAGTGTCAGAGCCCGAGGCATTCTTCAAAACTGCCCGATAAGATACTGCGGAGTCCAGATAAATATCAGCAAACTTTCCGCCCGCATCTGCAGTGACGGTAGTGCCTAGCGGCGTCGTCAGATTCGCATCTGCATATACCGTCGCAGGCGTAGACGTCCCTGTGAGGTAAAAATACCAAATGGCTCCGCTGTAAGAGTCGCCGCTCTCATCAGAAGCACGGGCCGGGGTCTTGAAAAACTCGCTCATTAAAAACTCCTTAGATTGTCCGATATTTCAGCCAGCTACCGGCCATGGCGGTGACAGCCGTTCCCGCAGTTTCGCTGGCAAGCTGCAAGTTGAACGCGGTAGGGGTTGCACCGCTGCGAAAGGTTGCCTGTCCGTAGTGGGCATATGCCCTGTTTATGATCGGCAAGCCCCCTACCGCAGCTTGAGCTGTGCCCGCGCTGGCGTTGATCGAGCCGTTGACAATCGTCTGCGCCGTGGCGCTGGAAGGCGTGAACAAGCTAACCCCGCCGTATTGGTAGCCAGTGCCCCACGATATGCCGGGACGCGCTCCCACGGTCGCCGTGGCGGTCTGGCAAAGCAAGCACCACTCCACTTCGTAATCTGTATTCGCAGCAGGAGTGAACGTCATTCCGTTGACGGTTGCCCATGTTGCCAGCGTTGTTGGATAGTCCGATGCCAGCTTGATATAGGTCCACGGATCAGAACCGCCACCTGCCGCAGCCCACGTGCCATCACCGCGCCAGAATGTCGAAGCGCTTGCCCCCGTTCCGCCATTCAAACGCGCCACAGCAAGGTTGCCGGTCAGGTCCGCCGCGCTGCCGCTGGTCGCTACCGTGGCAAGGCCCGCGAGCTTTGTCTCCTGCGCTGTAGTGAACGCCGCTGTGGTATTTGTCAGAACCGTCGAAAGCGGCTGTTTTCCGTTCAATGCCGTATCGAGATCAATCTGCGCGGAAAGCGTGCCAGTGATGCTGCCCCAAGTCGCACCGCTGCCGCCCCCTGCCCAAGTCATCATACCGTTACGAAAGGTCATACAATCCACCATGCCGCGCCGTCGCATACAACCATAAGCGCGTCATACTGCGCCGTGATTGCCTGCGTTGCCGCTCCATCTATCGTTTCCGTCCCGCTACCGTCCAACGTCACCGCGTTGCCGCTGGCATCGGTTTTCTTGACTACAAGTACCCGGCCTGCGCTACTTGCCACAGCAGGAAGATTCACTGTGATTGCGCCGGCTGTGGCGTCAGCAAATACCGCATAATCAGTAGCGTTGACCGAATCTGTTACGGTAATCCCGCGGGTATTGAGTGTCAGCGTTCCCGTAGCCACGCCATAGCGGGCGTCGCCGTCAGCCCTCGTGAGAACATCCGTGGCCGCTGCGACGCCGATGGCCCTCTTCGTAAAAGTATCTGCGCCAGTCTGCTCAATGAGTCCTACCGTGCCGTCAAGAGCAGCTAGTGCTGTCAGAGTCGCGTCAGCGTCTTGCTTGCTAAGGTCCAAGCCATCCGCCGTCGCTTGCGCAGCGTCTGCAGCAGCTTGCGCGGCTTGGATAGCAGCGAGCTGCGCTTCAAGTGAAGACAGAATACTAACGAGGGTATTCTTAAAAGTCTGCCACCACTTATGGTAGACCAGCGTAGGGCGCCCCGCAGAATCAACAATAGCCTCATCTAGGACGAGGTTTGGAAGATTAATTGCCATTAGAGGCCGCCATAAGGTTCGTTGATATACACAACAAGCGCGTTAAAAGACACCGGATCAGTAACTCTGAATTCAAAGAGAAGCCCCGGATAGCTGAAGATGCCCAATCCCAGCCAACGCGCCAAAGCTGTGTAGTTACCTTGCCGTCCCAGCGAAGACCCTCGCCAAGCTGACCAAGTATTTCCGCCGTCTTTGCTAGTCCTCAGTTCAATAGTAGGGTCTGCGTAGTCACCCGTGAGGTAACTCGTAGTGCCTACTTCAGTGCGAATAATCAAATTGTGAACGACAAGAGAGGGTTTAGTGTTCTCGTTGTAGACGCGGAACCTGCGTTCGATGACAGGTCGATCCACGTCGAGGTAGACATCCGACCAAGTCAAGAGCCTGTTAGTGAGACTTGAGCCGAAGACTCCGCTCGTGTAGTAGCGGGGCTCCCAAGATAACTCTCCATAAGTTTCGAACTTAGTCCAAAGTCCTTTAACGCGAGGATTATAAATCCACGAAACATTGTCAACTGTTACACACAGGAATTCAAGCTGATCCAGATAGAAGGACCAGAGCAGGGTTTCTGCTGCATTCTCGATTTCGGTTTCGAGTTCAGAGGAAGACACGATGTTATCTGGCCCGCCGATAATAACCTGCGAGGTATTGGTGACGGCGGCGAACGTCGCCTGCAGCTGGGTGACGGCTCCCAGATTCTTGGCGCCCTTCGGGTAGACACGCCCAACAAGAGGCTCAAAAGGCAGGTCTGGATTAGTAGACAGCATCCAGTATTCCGTGGTCGCCTCCCCGAACAGAATGAGGCTGTCGCCAAGCAAGATCGCGTCACGAATAATATCCGGCGAGTTCTCAGCAGTAGCAAAGGACAGAGGATCAATAACAGTGTCGAGTACGTCTGTCCAGTAGAAGCGATCGCTATTTGCGATTACTACAAAGGCCCTGCCAAAGCCGACGAAGACCTTGCTAACAGGCAGGCTATCCGGCACAGCGACGGCAGCTAACGTTGTTCCATCATAGCTCCACAGTGAAGCCCCTGCGGCCAAGAAAAGCGTATCAGAGTAGCTGTCTATGGAGACGGGGCCGTCGCCGTTAATCGTTCCCAGCAGAGTCGTGCCACGATATAAAGAGTCGCCCACGACGGAAAAGACATCTGCGCTAAAAACCCCCGGCTCTGAATAGACAAAGCGGACGGGGGCATCGACGGCCCCTACTGAAGAGTGGCTCTCTGTCCCCGGGCGAGACTGCAGAATGATACGCTCATCTGCAGGGCTGATTTCAGCGAACATATTAATGATCGGCAATCTCGTAAGATTCCCGCGAGTTCTCTCGAAATTAGTAGGCAGGATTGGAATTTCTGACATGAAATTACACAGGCCTTTTCAGAGGAGTCATTCCAGTATCTGACAGGACTTCTACCGTCTGGCGATATCGCGCACGGAATAGATTTCGCCAGCGAGCGAGGACTTCCTTGGTTTCGGGCGCTATAGCTTGTCCGTACCGCGGATTCAACCTGATCGCCAACATCGTTACGAGTAGTTCATCGAATTCAGCAGGAAAAGGAACCGCAGTATCTAGCGTAAGATCTGTAACTCGCACCCAGTCTGCGAGATCGTCCCGATAGAACCACTCACGGACTAAACTGTCAGTCGCAAGTGAGAGACTCGCTGCATTTTCGATCTTACGCCCATTGGCATTTACAGTCAAAGTGCGGGAAGAGAAATTGCCGGAAGCGTCAATGACGGCGAAGCGGGCGCCCGGACGAGGTGTAGGATTCAAGAAAAGAGTAGAGGCTCCCTCGAGATTAGCAATGATGCGCGAGTTGCTAGGAACGTATGAAGCGTCTAGAGAGTTCTTCTCATCGGCCCGCAGGCCTTCCTCTGTAGTCACTCCGTTTTTACCGTAAGAGATACTCGTCAAATTCTCGCCAAGTTCTGCCCCAATCAAGGAGGAGACGATAGAAGAGATCTTGCGCAAGCCTTCTGCCTCAGAAGAAGCGTCGGGAGTACCTCCCAGCGGGAGAATACCTCCTTCACGAAGCCCGTCCGAAATGATAGTTCTAACCAGCGTCATACTTAAAATCCCAATCTTACGCGTTAGTAACCGAACCGTTCATCGTAGTTGTATCAGTGCTCGAACCGTAATTCAAACCAGCCGCATTCAAGCTGGCTGCATCGCCGTAGACGTAGAAGCGCGGTTGCGTGCCGGTCAAGCCGCTGCCATTGCTGCCCCAATCCGCAGGCGTGCCATCTGTAGCGACAATGTCGTCATGGTTGGCTGCAACGCTCAGGTCAATGAACTCATCGGTGATATAGAACCGCCCGAACCGCCCGTTGACAAGTCCCGTTCCAGCTGGGCCGGTTGTGTCGTTCTGCCCCATGATGCCGAACGAGGTCCGGGTGTTCGCCATGTTGTCATCTTTGAATGTCGTCACCTGGGGGAAGGGATCAATCTCCTTACCCCGCATGTGATAGAACTGGCCGGTCGTCTGGTTGACGGTGTAAAGCCAGAACCGCTTTGCAGCATCCGAGCCATCCGCCGCCATCTGGCCAAAGCCGCCGGGATTGCTTGCGGTCGAGCCGCTCGTGTCAATTTCACCGATGACAGTGCCAGCGGTGTTCTTGTAGCGCGCTTGCATACGGTTCTGCGCACTACTGCCCTTGCGGTTGATGGCGTAATCCGTGCCGCTGCTGTCAGTGTAGCTGCATGTCACGGTATCGGCGGCATCGCAGGTGGCATAAAGCGCAATCGTAAGTGCGCGGCGGTTCGTCATGTCGATGACAGGCGCGGTGCCTGCAACCTGCATCCAGTCATTCGTGCCATCAAACTGCGTAAGCGCCGGGGTTGTGCCGGTCGCGTTGCTGGTCTTCGGCTTGGTAAATGTAGGCAGGCTGGAATAGCTGCGCGCCGTCCAGTCGTAACCCGTGCCGATTGCCCCGATGTTATTGTAAAGGAAGCTGCCGGCCTTCGGGGTAAAGGCCGCGACGATATTGGCAACCGTCAGGTCAGTGAAGGTCGGTCCGGTAAAGTGGAAGCTGTAGGAATTGAGGTCGCCCGTCACCGTGCCGCCGTTGCCATTCGGGCGGATCGGGTAGTTATCCCAGCTCTTCGTGTACCAGTCTGAATGGATGCCGTTAGGTCCGCCTACGGTGCTGGCGTGCGTTCCGACAAGCTGGTTAAGGACCACGTTCTTGACGCAATACGAACCCGCGCCGATGTCATGGAAATTCATCGCGGGAACGGTCGCGGCAACGTTAGTCGTCATATCCTTGACGATGGTGTTGTAGAACACCGCGAAATTGCCAAGCGAAGGCTCAAAGCCAATGCTATCGTCAACCGCGCAGACATTCCAGCCGAACACCGCGTTGGTATAGTGCATCGCGTTTGTCGGGGAGGTGGTATCGTTGAACTTCGGCCCGCTGCCCGTGCCCCAAGTGCCAGCCGCGCTGCCGGTCGAGTTGAACCGCCGCCACGTTGCCGCGATCAGGATATTGCCGATGACGATAGGCGTCCAAGCGGCCTGCGCAGAGAAGCCCATGACCGACGAATGAGGCGCTCCGCTATCAGCAACGTTTGCCCAGATGCCTGCCCATGAGTTATGGCGGATGTAGATGGTCGATCCCGCGCCGCCAGCCGTCTCGCAAGGGTTCTGGTAGAAGTCCAGGCCGGTGTTGTTTTCGATGTAGTTGGTCGTGCTGGCCGCCGCGATAACGGAAATGCCGCGATAGCAGTTGCCAATGTCATTGTGGTGGATATTGAACGACGAAACCGATGAGCCGGAAATGCCGCGATAGCCTTGGAAGTAGAGCGAGCCGCTCGATCCGTCCTGCATGGTGATCGTATCAAGGTCATTTGACCGGATCGTGTTGTAGGCGATTTCACCCCCACTGCTGCTGCCAATCTCAACAACCCCCGATGCGGTATAACTTGCCGTGTTGTTCGGAGCCGTGCGGGTGATTTGAAGGCCAAGCACCTTGCAATTCGTCGAGCTAGTCGCAGTCAAGCCAGCCGTAAGGTGCGGGACGCCATAGGTCTCCCCTCGCAGGGTGATGCCGGTCTTGCCATTGATGTTCGCTTGCGCCGTGAACGTGCCGCTATCGGCCAGTTCGATAATTTGCCCGCTGGTCGCAGCCGCAACCGCCGTCACAAGCTCCGCGTCGGTCGTGACGAAATAATCAGCAGGCGCCTCCCCGCCCAGCGGCACACCAGCTCGTGCAAGGGTACTGATACTGACACTGAGAGAGAAGGAAGCCATTAGTCACCATTTCCCGGAGTAATTAGCAAGAGACCATCCGCAGCTGTCGCGATAGTGCGGAGAAGTTTGTACCCAGTTCCAACAGTCACTCTGATCTGGGTATTAGGTAGAATAGGAAGGCCGTCAGAAGCGGTGGGTGCCGTTCCCGCCGGAAGATTTCCCTCTTGCGAGTAATTAGTCATCATTACGTGTACGCGGGCCGTGGCGCTGGTATTCGTGAGGACAACTTGATAACAATCCTTGGGGATAGCGACAGCTGACGTCGCAGCCACGGCGTTAGTTACTGAAATTGTTCCAGCCCAATCAGGACGGAAAGGATAATCGCTCATAACTGCAGTCCTTGATAAGAAAAGAGGGGGGCCGAAGCCCGCCCCTTACTGAATGACGCCTGCCGTCTTGAGGTCGGCGATAAGAGCCGCGACTCGTTCAGCAAGCTGAGCCGTAGTCACAGAGCCAGTCGCAAAGGTCGTGCGGGTCAGAGTGCCAGTAGCAGCGGCCACCGACGTAGGGGCCGAAGCGCCCACCCGAATTACTTCAGATGCTTCGAGCTTGCTATCGACCCACGAGGAGTTCGCATTAGACATTGTATTCTCCCAGAAGAGATGCCCCGAGATCATTAGACCCCGGGGCTTTCTCAATTAGCCGTTGATACGAACGACTTCGTAACGACCGTACGGGTTAACGTTGGTCTGCCACGGGATATCGGCACGGAACGAGGTCGCCCCAGTGTCGCCGTTGGCATACTTGTACGTCCGCATCGTCAGAGGCACACTCTTCAGAGTCACCGAGCCGTTTTCACCCGAGGGTAGTGCTTCCAGATCAGCAGTTTCGACACGGATAGCCGACTTCTTGATGAGGGCGCGCTGCTGGAACTCGGTGCTGGCTGCGCCGAGGAAGGTGATCACAGCGTTGTCAGCCGGGGCTGCCGTGACAGTGGCGTGGGCGGTGTTGACACCGTTATCACCAATGCTGGTTGCAGTGTTCGGCACAACGATAGCAGGCGAGATCCGCATAGCAGCGATGGCACCGCCACCAGTTGCAGTCTGGTCACCCACGACACGGAACTGCTGCAGACGACCCATGCTTGCCTGCTTACGGTTGTCGTATGCGTAGACACCTTCGATGGTGAAGATTTCACCGTCCTTGATGGTGGCAGCAGCACCGACGCCGTCGATGGCAATCGTCTGCGTCAGGAACTGGCCATTCGTCGAGGTCGAAGCAGCAACGTCACGGTAGTTGACGTTCTGGTTGGCACCGTTGACGGCACCCGCAACAGTACGAGAGCCCGTGGTCAGGACCGGCAGCTGTTGCGTGAACAGCACGGGCAGACCAGCGATGGACTGGAACGACAGCTGACGCACAATGCCAGTGGCAAGGCCGTCAGTGGCCGGAAGTTCCATCAGGTACTTAGCGAGAGGTGCCATATCCGAGAACGGCAGCACTGCGAAGATTTCGCTGTCGCCAACGCCTTCTTCCTTCAGGCGTGCGTAGCCTTCGATGATCGGATCGACCGAGTCAACAGCTGCGCCCGGAGTGCCGATCCAGTTATGACCTGCCAGAGTAGCCGTGCTGAGGATTTCAGCGTCAACGCGATGGCCGAGGTCTTCACCGATCGACTTAATGCGTTCCGACTTCTTGGCGGCGTCAAAGTCCTGAATGTTCTCGAAGTCGCCGTAGTAGAAATCCATGGTATCGCCCTGATTCAGGGTGTAGATTTCCGAACCGAACACGGTGTCCTGCTTGCCAGCCGAGATATCGGTGACTTCACTGGTCCAACGCCGGCGGACATAGCGGGGCGGAACGTTTTCAATATACTTGAAACCGTTGAGGGGGTTGATCTTACTGGCGCCCTTGTTCCACGAAACCAGCTTCGAGGCGAGGAGAGTATTCTCCATACGCGCACCGATAGCGGCAGTGACGAGAGCCAGCTGAGTTACAGCATTAGCCATTTACTTATTCCTTCTGTAGATTACGACTTCATCGGAAGTCTTGGAGCATTTTGTCATACATTGAGGCGATTCCTCCCTGCTTGGGAGTTCCCGTTCCGCGCGACAAAGCGGTGGGTGGCGTAGGGGCCTTAGTGGTCCGTGCCTGCGGCTTCTGCGCGACTTCCTCTTGTTCATAGAGAGCGTCGAGCTTGCCCAACTGGATCATTGCCTTAGCCGTAGGCAACTTGATGATCCGATCGGCCTCGTCGAGGTTATCTGCGAGATACTCCAGAACAGAAGTACCATTGTCAAGCGACATAATGGCCTGTGCTAGGGTCTGTCCATGCACAGCATCGACATCTGCAAAGGTATCAACGAGGTTAGCAGCCTTTTCGCGGAGCTTGGGAGAGGTCTTCTCTGCTGCGACAAGCTTTGCGTTCCACTCTGTCACCAGCTGCTGTGCTTCAGCATTAACAGCGGCTTCCTGAGTCTTACGTTCAGCTACCTGCGCTTCGTAGGCCTTTTCGACTGCACGGTCATAGCGGCTAAGATCGCGAAGGTACTTCGGGTCAAATTCCCCGAGAGCATATTTCGGTTCGCCGCTCTCCGTTACGTCATCAGCAGTAGGTTCCGTAAGCCCGAACTCAGCGCCGGCGGGGACATAGTCCTTCGCAGGAGCCGGGTCTTCTTTGGCGGGCTTCTGGGTCTCTTCTAGACGACGCAGCCGTTCCATTAGGTCTGCATTCGCTGCCCGCTCAGCTTCGAGCTTACGCTCTGCTTCACGCTGCTTGGCAACGACTTCACTGATCCGTTCTTGAGCTGACTTCTTCCCCTTCTTGGGGGCTTCTTCTACTTCACCTTCATCTGCGGCCTCTTCGGGCTCTTCTGCTTCTTCCGGTTCTGCTTCGTCAGTCGTTGCGGCAGGATCTTCGACCTCTTCCTCGAGGTCTTCGCCGATTTCGGCGCTCTCTTCTACTACAGCTGCAGCTTCCGGTTCAGGGGCTGCTTCTGCGAAATCATTCATGAAAGTATCGAAAGCGTCGGGGTTCTCATTGGATGACATTTAACGGTCCTGTCTACCGAAGGCTTTAAAAGGCACCTGCTGCAGAAGGGAAGCCGGGCCCTACTGCTGGTGAGAGGGCTTCTGGCCCGGGATTTTCCATTACTGGAAGTTCTGCGCTGAGGAGTTCGGCGGGTAGTTCTGCAGGGGCGACGCCGGCTGCAGGAATAGGTTGTTTAAGAAGCTCTGAGAGCATTTCAGCCATGGCGCCCATGTTAGCAGGGGCTGCGTCAACAGCATCGTCAGAGAGGGCCTCAAGACGGTCAGTGACAGCCTTGTACCAGTCGATCTTGAGCTTCTCAACGTCGAGCAGGCGCTCTTCCTTGAGCTTCTCAATCTCTTGGCCGGCCAATTCCAGCGCCTGCATAAGCTGCTGTACCTGAGGATCTACCTGCTCTTCGCCTTCTTCGGCGGTAAGCTGTGCAGGGATGGCCTTCTTGAGCCGCTCAGCGAACTTCTCAGCTCCGGGCCAGTCCTGCGCCTTAACGACGAGGTCCCCGGCGATCTCCATGAGCTGCGGCCAGACTTGAACAGCCTGCAGCATAGCGTCAGCCGCTTCGACCCGCCTCGTAGTGTAGCTCGCGCCAGTGCTGCTGACGACGTCAAAGGTGCCGACGGAGAGATCGATCGAATCTGGATCGTAAGGATCGTTCAGCTTGACAAAACGAGCAGTGCCGTCCTCCCCAACACCGCGGGTAATCCGCATACCGTCGTAGATCTGAGGAATAAGCTGGTTGATGACGTCGCCGGCCTCTTGAATGGCAGCGTTTCCGTTATCGTAGTAGGTCAGAGAGGCGAGACCGCCCTGATTCTGACGGGCAGTAATAGCTTTACCCGAGACTTCGTTGGATTTTACACCCAAAGAAGCGTCGTGAATGCCTGTGACGTCCTTCAGATCCTGTGAATTGACCACTGCCTCCTGATGCAGGGCCATTTGAGGCGTCGGAGGCTCTACTCGCTGCAGATTTTGGCCGATAACAGCCTCATCTGACACCTTCAGGATGGGATCCCGAGTCGTATGGGCGGCCCGGAACTGGTCTTCGTAGCCTTCAAAGGCAGATTCAGTACCAATCCACTGGGCTTTCGGGGCCAAGCCCAGCTGTTCAGCTGCGACCGACCGCCAGAAGTTGCGAAGACGGACAGAATCCTTCATGAAGCGGGTCAGACCGTAGCGCACACGGCGGCCAGCGATGTCTTGTACGCGGCCCGTCATGCGAATGATAGGCAGACGGGTCAGCTTCAGCTCGAAAGGACCGGCAAGGATGGCGTGGCCCGAGATCAGGTGCATCTGAGCGTAGCTGCAAGGGGCCACGCGAGTACGGACAGGGTTGCCCTTCGTGCTCAGGAGGTCTTCGATATTCTCCCTATCAAGCGTAAAGACTGAGCCATCCTCGAACATAGCGAGGAGGCGGGGGCGCTCAATCATGCGCCAGTGCTCAGTGACCTTGATGGTCGTGTCGTCGATCCAACCAGCCGACCGTAGCGCAGACATCGTCGTGACGCCGAGGGCGGACGCACTATGCTCCGGCCACTTCTTATCGAATTCCTTGCGAGGAAGGACATCATCGACGAAGACGCGTCTCGCATCACGACCTGTAGGATCTACGGAGAGGCGATCCCAGACGCACGAGAGGGCATCTGTGATAGGCTTCAGTGCGATCTCTTGGTCGAAGACGTCGTCCCGGAGATACTCCGTAGTGACTCGGAATGCACCGTCACCGCAGGTAAGGGCCGACTCGAAGGCATCGTTATAGACGCGCTCCGAACGGGACTTCTGTTCAATGGCTCGAACGATATCTTCACGGACGGTAGCAGCATTGGAATCGCCATCTTCAGTGGCAACAATCTTGATACCAGTCTTGTTGCTACGCCAGTCGCCGACGACCTGAGCAAGGAACTGAGGCACAGTGTTGATGACGAAAGAGGGGAGCCCTTTACGGCTGGCGAGGACTGCAGGATCCCACTGCTCACCAGCAGCGAATTCCTTATCTTCTAGAGCTGCTTCACGGTTCTCCCGATCAGCCTCGAGGTCCGCTTCATAGTCTTCGCGGGCGCATTGAAGGTAGTCTTCTACTGACTCATAGCCTTCGGGGATATAATCATCGTCTACGGCAGCCTCGAGCGAGGTTACACCGGGAATAGTAAAGCCTGCTTTCTCAAAGTCTCCGGGCGTGGAGAGAGCTTTGGTGTCTACGTAGGTGTCGAGAATATCAGCCATTAAGCCATCCAGCCAGTAGGCCGCTCAAGGGCAGCCGCATAGAGGGGGTCCTTTGCCTGCAGAATCTTACGAGGACTTACAGGGGTAAGGAGGGGGCGGGCTCGCCCAGAGATCTTGTTGAAGATTTCGGTGAGACCCCAAACGAGAGCGTCGACACGGTCAGGAGAACCCATCGTGGCGGAGCGGAGGTTATCAACAGAAAAGAGGCACATCTGGTCTTCTAGAATGTCAAAGCGACCGACGTGGTGAACGCGCCCTTGTTCGTAGAGAGCAGAGATAGGCTCCGCCCTGACAACCTTGCCGCGAGAAGCATGTACGAGCTTGACTGGCACAGAGCGATCGACGGCCCGGAGAACCGAGGAGACCATCTCGCCGCCTTGATTCTTCTCTGCTACGATCTTATCTGCCTGATGCTTACGATACATCCGTACAGCGACGCGAGCCCAATCTTCTGGCGAGCCGCGGCAGGAGGCGTCTTCGAGGACGTAACCTCGTCCGTAGCCATCTTCATCACGAGCGAGACCGACGACAATGATGCCGTGTTCGTCAGCGCCTTCATCAGACGATGTTGCGGGATCGACTGCTACAATGACCTTCTCGAGATCGGGAGGGCATTCCTGCAGACGACAGTCATCCAGTGTGGAGCGGCTCCAGAGGGCGCCGGGGATATCGTCGAGGATCTCTCCGTCGATCTCCTGACGACCTAATCGAGTCCCTGCGTACTTATCCGTGATCTCTTGGACGAAGCTATCGGGCATATTAGCCCGGTTCTGCAGGGTGCTACCACGGACAGTGCGGACACGGGGATCGCCGACGAGGCGCTTAATGAGAGGAATAGGACGAGGGGTAGTAGTTACCAGCGTCTTGGGGTGATCGCCGAGACGGAGACCAAACTGCAGCTGATCCCACATCTCTTGGGCGTAGCGCCACTTAGCAAGCTCGTCACACCATGCGAAGTGATGCTGAGGACCACGAAGCTGATCCGGCTCAGTAGCGTTATACGTGATAGCGACGGAGCCGTTGGGCCAGGTAAGCTGTCGGTTGGTAGGAGCGTAGTCAGGGGTGAAGTCGGGACTAGATCGAGCTAGAATGCCCGACTCGCCTTCGATCATCACCTTACGGGCGTCAGCTGCAGTCTCTGCAACGAGAGCGATGCGGCACCCGGGGAAGTCACGAGCCAGTTCAATTACCCACTCTGCTCCCGTACGGGTCTTGCCGAAGCCGCGACCGGCAAGGATGAGCCACGTAGACCATGCTCCTTCGGGTGCGATCTGATTGGGCCGAGCCCAAAAAGACCAGCAGTAGGCGAGGTTAGCGACGACCGAGGGCCCGAGCCGAGCAAGATACGCCTCGCGCTCGTCCACTGGCAACGAAGCAAGGATCTCAGCGGAAGACCGCAGATCTGGAGCTTCGTCACTCGTATCGGTCGTTTCAATCATGAATTACTTAACTACCGTCAGCGGACCTGCGCGGCCTGCCATGGACCGCAGCTGACGGGCGACCTCATCCGCCTTCTTCTGGGTCTCTTCCAGTTGGATGGCACCGCCGTCCTTGCCCGTGATCTCCTGACGTTCAATGAACATTCCGAGGTGCTTAGCCAGCAGCTCCAGGCCGCGGAGCTTATCCGAGTCCTTAGCTGCAGTCTGTACGATCTCAGTCACCTTCGAGATGACGAAGGCAGGATCGATTTCGACAAGCTTACGAGCAGGCGACGCAGTGTAGAAGTCGATGAGCTTACGAACAGACTTGTAGCGCATCAGGAGAGCAGCGGACTGAGCGGGGTTCTTAGTAGAATACCCGGCACGGACGACAGCCTTGGCGCCTGAGAAGTCTACGACGTACTCCTTGCAGAAGGCCCTCATGCGAGGGGTCATTGCATTCTCGAGAGCTTCCTGCTGCTGATCCTCAGGCAGGGAGAGAATGTCAATGAACTTCTGAGGCTCCTGCCTCGAAGACGTAATCGACGAGAACTTCTCAGAGAACTTCTGGCGACGAGCTTCCGCTTCAGCTTCTACAGTTGCCTGCTTCTTGGGCCGGCCTGGAGAACGAGGCATCTTACGCTTTACAGCAGCGATGTCAACTGTCGACGCGATCTGGTTGAAGAGATCATCGTCAGCAGCACGGATCCCTTCATCGGCAGACACGGATGAACTCCTTAGTGATGGCAGCTCGGGTTGAAGAATCAGTATCGATGAAATACGACATCAGAGGATCTGTAACTTTGACGAAGAGATCTTTCTCAGGATCAGTAGGATCCGAGACGTGGATCCATGATCCGCTATCAGTACCCAGCTCTACTGTGGCAGGGTCTCCGCCGGCGTAGGCGATGATATTATCGGAAAGTTCTTTGCGCTTCATGTGTATATTATACCACAGATTCGGATTCTTGTCAACATAAAAATACAAGGTTTTGTAATTTTATTTCAAAGACGGGGTGCGGCACCCACTCTCCCTGTGGGGGATAGTAGTGACTTCGTCACTGACGACATAGTAAAGGACGACAGTAGAAGGGTTCTAGGGAGGTGTGGCGTCTCTGGGAGAGGGGCCGAACGGTAGTGAGGCCCTTATCTGTCAACCTTTAAGATATCTTAATCGTCGCTACTGTCTAAACCTATCTCTGAGGTCGTCTTGTAGAGACTCAGGGGAGATCTCCCAGAGATGGGCAGAGCTATTCATTGAAGGGAAGAAGAAGGTGTGATAAGGCAGTAGCGACGATACTGATATCACTGTATCTCTCATTACCTTACAGGTATTATACCATAAACGAGGAACCTTGTCAAGAGAAATCGTCATTCTGATACAATTTTGTAATAATATTACAAGAATCCCCTCTGAAACTATCCGAAAGTATCCCTCTCGGGTAAGATTGTTGCTGAATACGGGATGGTGGGATTTTTTTATCTAGCGCGTGACCCTGAGTAAATACACACACACGCCCTGTCCCTCCGAACCCCCCCCCCCCCC